>MTLC01002083.1_pt1 | contig 28731 bp, 35 predicted proteins | sample 1982451 | NCBI WGS metagenome assembly MTLC01 (sample SAMN05710165, study PRJNA340218) | biofilm metagenome | isolation source: sample SPH anode biofilm adapted to +100 mV | place: USA | collected 2012-02-03 | reverse complement strand
GACAGCAGACTATTCACCGACAAAGTGTAGTATATTCTGCAGCACATTTTACTGTCGTATAGTGTGGTTTGCTTCAGCTAATACCCATTTAGCTGTCATTTCCTTTCAAGGCAAAGTGTAACGAGGTGCTCAGACGAGATTTCACGGCTAAGGAAGCGGCTTGGGATCCGGCAGATTACGCCCTTTGTCTACAGGCTACAAAGCTTGGACCGGTTAATGGAGAGATTGGGTAACTTGCGGTAAATATAACTGCCGACTAGAAGGAGCGAGAAGACGTATCGACCTGGCAGCATTGCTGGGTGGAGTTCTACCTCCCCGGCTACAGGGCCAATTACTGGGGCGGAATTGACCCGTATCGAGTCAAACTTTCAACGGGTCGCGATCTGACCCTGAACCCGCCACAACCAGGCGATCCGGTCAACTACCTGATGTATCCGTTCGCCCAGATCGGCGGCAAGACCATCGACTGGCTCGACCCGGCTACTTTCAAATACAGCATCATTTACACTGCGTAATAATTTCGCTAATTCACGACGGAACAAACTATAAACCGGGGTGAGCTGTTTGGCTCACCCCGGTTTATAGTTTTCGAATTGTACCTTATGCTTATTTAAGGATCACTCTCGCCCCTCAGTTTTCCAATCATACGGCATAGGCAACTTACATCATCATGCCACCTGTCATCGGTGTCGTCGGGGTAGTGGTACCGGCAGTAGTACTCCAGAAATACCTGCTACTCGTCATATTGCGAAACATCCCGGAGTAGTTAACGAATCCACTGCTGATTGACATGGATCCCAGCTGAGTCTGCATCTGGCTCATCATATTGTTCATAAACGCACTGGTCATGCTCTGCCCGTTGATCACGTTTGACGCAATACCGGACATATTGCTGTTGATCGTCGCCATCATGCTGCGATAGCGGTTCAGATTCACGCTACTACCGTTCATGACCAAACCGGCTTGCCCCGCCATCAGTCCGGCCATTTGCTGAGCTGTGGTATGCATGGCCTGGTACTGGGTGGCATTGGTCCCGGACATTGAACCCGCTATGTAATCCGCCATCATGTCAATGCCGACCGGCAACCCCATCTGGTTGCGGAGCTGCACCTTGGAATCGTTAAAGGTCATACCCGAGTTTGCTGCCATCTTCTCCCTGATTATCGTCGACATGGGGCTGATAAAGTTACTGTTGACCGCGCCTGATACGGCTGTCGCGGGCATGCTCAGCATATAACCGCTGGTCATGGCCGCAGCTGGAAAATCCTTGTCAATGGTCACCCCTTGGATTGCCATTGCCACAATCGGATATTTGCCAACATCGGCAGCAGCCATATTGAGTGTATAGGCACCATTTGCATCGGTCATGGTTGAAAGTTCGCCAGAATCCAGCTGGTAGTTGCTGTTTTTATCCAGAAAAACTGTTGCTCCGACAAGATAACCGTCGGCGACTTTTCCGGAAACTGCAGTCGAAGTTGCCGGAGTGCTACCGCTACCGCCACACCCGGCAATAAGTCCAACGGCTATGACCGTTGATATTGTGATCATATATCTTTTCATAATTTCATATCCTTTCATGTTGTGATGTTAGAAGTCGTAGTATACCGATAATCCGGTACCATAATCAGGGCTGTTAGTGGTGATTCCCTTGGCCACGTATCCGTCAATTCCAGTATGATTCGTTGCCTGATATTTCAGTCTCATCCGGACTTCCAGCAGGCTGCTTGCCCCATCAGCAGGTGGAGTTGTGCCTTTGATGAGTAGTATCGGGCGAAAGTTTTCGGCGACCTGATATCCCACACCTGCATTGTAGGCCATATAGTTTTTGAGGGAAAGTTGCGCGCTCTTTCCCTGCACAACATAGCCTGTTTCTGCAAACGGGTTCCAGTTGCCGAACCATTTTGACATCTCTACGGCAAACCCTTCATCGAATTCACCGGTTCCCAGCGACTTGTTTTTATCTGCAGTTGGAAATTTGACAAATGCCGTCGGACGGATTTGCGGAATTGAATCTTTTTCGGGAAACAGGATATATCCAATCTTTAGTGTTATGTCGCCTAGGCCACTCTCTGATTGATTGGTGCTGCCAGAGACTGGAGACATACCATCGCCGGAACCGGACATACCACTCATTCCAACCGTCGACAGCATCGTGGTCTTACCTCCCTGCATACCACCTCGGGCGATACTGGATACCACATTGCTGTTACTCTGGTAGACAAACGGAATTTCAAGCGACAGGCCAAGGCGGTTGGTAGGACTGACCATAAAAGTTAAGGGCGCATAGATCGTATCAGTACGAATGTTAGTACCATATTTTCCGGAACTAAACTCAAACCCCTGACTAACAGAATACGCATAATCCTCAGCTAGAACGTGATGTGGCACCACTAGTGCTGTTATCAGGCCCAACACACAACCCAAACTTATCCGGATAGTTTTTTTCAAGTTCATGTCCCCTCTTTGTAACAAAACCAATTTAGTTTCTCAACGTCGCATCATGCCGCCACCGCCAATACGCATCATGCCACCACCCTGATTTCTCATACCTCCGGCAGGACTTTCCATTCGCATGTTACCACTGTTTCTAACTGTCCAGACCGGGTCACCTTTTTCATTCCGCAGATCCACTTGTGCACCTGAAGTCTTGTTCACAAGCTTTTGTGCCAAAACATATGTCTTACCATCCTGACCCTGAGCTTTTGACCCCTTAACCGTCAGATCGTCGTTCACGTTGATAGCGATCCCTTTCTTTTCCCAATAAGGTCCCGGACCAATGCTAATGTTAAGCGTTTCGTTACCGCTCTTGATCTCAACGAGAATATTTTCCTTCTCCCCAGAGTGAGGAGATGAGAGAACCCGTCCCGACATCGTACTAACGGTGTTGATGTCATACCCGGTGGCAAAATCAAGACCGCTTTTCCCCTTATCGTCACTACCGAAGAAACCAGCGAACGCTGTACCTAACAGGAAGATGTTCAGGAATATTGCTCTGATACATATCAAAGAAAAACGGCCTAGTGTCATGTCAAGCGACTCCTGCACCCATTACTTGGTTACAACGGGTTGCATTGGTATTGTTGGTATTGTCTGTGATTTAGTCATTCCAGTTCCGGACATTGCGGTTGTCATAGTAACGGTACCGTTCATTGTAGCAGGAGCAGTCATTGTAGGGTTGCCAGACCTCATTGCTGAACTGGTCTTCATAGTAGTTGAAGACATTGTTTGTCCACCTTTTGTGCTGCTACCCATGGCAAATACCTGGGATGCGAGAGCCAGTGCTACAATAACTGCGACAGTAGTAAATTTCTTCATTTGTGAATACCTCCATTGGATTGTTATTTCTGTAGAGAGGTAATCCATGGACCGTGCCAAAAAAGTTATAACCGTAACACACTGATATAACATGTGTATTATTTCACATCTCAATTCACACCAGAATATTTGGTGAAGTCTGTTTCACTTCATGAGAAGTGCATTTCACTTCAGCCTTTATCATTCAGAAGTTCATAGTCTCTCAATTTGTACTGCAACATTCTACGTGAAATCCCCATTTCTTCAGCAGCCAAACGCCGGTTTCCGCCATGTCGCCCTAAGGCCTTGATAATCATTTCCCGTTCGACTGTTTTTAGAGCATCCCTGCTGTCCCGCGGAACTGGCTCTGGTTTACTCAGTAGCGCTTCAGGAAGATTGAAGCTGTTTATGGTCCCTCGGGCCAGAATCACAGCTCGCTCCACTACATTCTGCATTTCCCGGACATTCCCAGGCCATGCGTAATGTTCCATTGCTGTTAATGCATCTTTCTCAAATCCGTTGATCTTTTTACCTATCTGCATGCTGAAGCGGTTAAGAAAATATCCTGCCAACAATGGTATGGCATCAACCCGATCCTTTAGTGGCGGCAGTTGTACCGGGAAGACATCCAATCGATAATATAGATCTTCACGAAATCTGTGCTGAGCTACTTCATCCTGGAGTTTTCTGTTAGTAGCGGCGATGATCCGAACATCGGCCTTTATCTCTTTGTTGCCGCCCACCCGTTCAAACACCCGTTCCTGTAGAACTCGCAGCAGCTTGGCCTGTAGCGCCACAGGCATTTCACCAATCTCGTCTAGAAAGATGGTCCCCCCTTTGGCGAGTTCAAATTTGCCTTGTCGTGCCTGGCTCGCCCCGGTGAAAGCCCCTTTTTCATGGCCAAAAAGTTCGCTTTCCAGAAGATTTTCCGGGATGGCGGCACAATTGAGCGGGACAAAATTTGCCTTTCCTCTGGGACTCAGCAGGTGAATGATTCGAGCAACAAGTTCCTTGCCTGTGCCACTTTCGCCGTAAACCAACACATTAGCATTGGTAGAAGCAACATCATTTACCAGTTTCCGCACTGTTTGCATGGCCTGGCCAGCAAAAATCAGCTCTTCTGGTGGCAATCCAGCCGATTCTGCTTCTTTGAGAGTTATGTACTCCCGGGTTCGACCTTGGCTTGCAATCGCCCGGTTTACCAGGGTGAGGAGACTGTCAGGGTCTTCAAGCGGTTTGGTGAGGAAATCAACGGCCCCCTCTTTCATGGCAGTAACCGCTTCGTCCACTTTCCCGAAGGCCGTAATAAAAATAAACATGGGTGGGTTTGGGTCAGTTCTGGACTCCCGAAACAGCTCAAGACCGGTTTTCCCCGGCATTTTCAGGTCTGTAACAACCAAGTCGAAGCTTTCCTGCCGGAGCATACGTAAACCTTTAAGACCGTCTTCAGCAGCCAGCACTTCGTGGCCATCATCCTCAAGTATCGTCTGCAGAAGACTTCTAAACGTCTTATCGTCTTCTACTATTAAAATGCGCCCCTTCATTGCCAACTCCCGCTCAAATCTCTCTACCTTATGGGTATTGTTATGGACACGGATGTCCCATGATCTAAGACACTTTGCACAGTGAGCTTGCCCCCATGCTCTTCGACTATTTTTTTACACAGAGCCAGCCCCAATCCGGTTCCTCTGGCCTTGGTGGTAAAGAATGGCTCAAAAATCCTGGTCAGATCGTCCTGACTTATTCCCTGCCCGTCATCACAGATGATTATTATCGATTGCTTGCCGTTCACACCTGCTGTTATCTGGAGAATGCCGCCTTCTGGCATTGCCTGGATGGCGTTTTTACCCAAATTGAGTAAAACCTGGCCCAATCTGTCTCGATTACCGTTAATCAGTATACCATCCGCGCTGTTGCAAATTATTTTCACATTGAGCGGTTCCGCTTCATGACGAAGTAATTCCGAGTAGTGAGTTACTACTTCGCCGAGATCTACACTGGTCATTGTTTCCTGGTTGTTTCCGGCAAAAGCAAGTAAGTCGTTGACGAGTGATTCAAGACGTTGGGTTTCCGCTACGATGAGTTGAGAGAAACCATCATTACGCTCATCCTGGGGTTTTTTACCGATAACCTGGGCATACCCCTTGATCCCTGCCAAAGGGTTTCTGATCTCGTGAGCAAGCATGGCTCCCATTTCACCTAGTTGTGCCAGGCTTTCACGATGCGCCATTTTCAGTTTGCGATGTTCTTCACGCAGGGTGGCGCGGTAGAGGGTCAGCGACAAAATCCAACCTGCAGTGAGCAAAGATAGCATGACTATCATGTTTAGCTTGGCTCGTCGAACAACAGTATCGGCTCGATAGGTATGGAGTGTCAGCCGTAAAGCTAGCGTTTCGCCAGAAAGATAGATTGGCGCATCAAACTCGAATGCGATTTCACCAGTGCGAAGGGTCACACGTTCAGAGGAAGTCGTTCCATCTTGGAAAATGGATAATGGCAGGACACCTTGCATAGGTGTACCGTTTAGATCCTGGTTGGTATGAAGACGGTACAAGCCATTTCGATCAATCAATGCGAAGAAAGCTATGTCCTGTGACCTAAATGTATCCAGATGCCGTAAAGAGGGGTCTTGAAGGGCAATATTCTCAATGGCGGAAGTGATGGACAGGGCTAGCCCACGCAGGTTCTCCTCGGCAATCGGTTGGGCACTCTGGTAATACCCCACAGCAAACCAGATAAGAGCTACTGATAAAAGAATTCCTCCTGAGAGTACTATCTTTCTCATTCAACGTAACTGCTAAAGAACGGCCAGGACACGTTCCATCCTTGCCCGGACCTGTGCAGCAATTTCGGTTAATCCGTCGTTGCCAATTACGCCCAAGGCGGCAACCGGGTCCATGGCCATTACGACCGTTTTATCGTTGTCATCCCTGTAAACAACCACATTGCAGGGGAGCAGGGTTCCTATATTCAACTCCTTTCCAAACGCCTCCCATGCCAACGCCGGGTTGCATGCGCCAAGAATGACATATTGACGAAAATCCCTGCCCAGTTTTTCCTTAAATTTATCCTGAACGTTGATTTCGCTGAGAACGCCGAAACCTTCCTTGGCCAGTTCGGCGCGAACCTTCTGCTCTACTTCCCCGAATGGCGCATCAATTTCTTTGCCGAATGCGTAAGCTGTTTTAAGTTCCATTTTGCATCTCCTTTGTGGTGAATACTTGAGAGGCCACAATTTTTGACCCGTGAATTGATACCTTCCCAAATTAGAACCTTACCTGCACCCCTCCGCCGAGACCGTAATCCGAATGCCACTGCAAGCGGAGGGAAAAATCTTTACTGACAGCATAAGATAGTCCCGAAAGGTATTCCCACTTTCCATCCGTATCATATTGCCCCTGTCCATTCAGCGCCAGGCGTGGTGTAAGCTGAAAACTCCTGTCTGCCACGAACCGGGCGCGACCGTCGCTCCCGACGAAAGAGCTTAACTCCACGTTAAACAGCAGCAGGTAACGGATGCCTAGTATTGCCCGATCTTCTTCGATGGCATTGCCAAGATCCGCACCGGCAAATACGCTGAAAAAGCGGTTTATGTAACGGTCCCAGGTAAGGAGCAGTTCCCACTCGGTACTCGGCACGATCTGCCAGCCGACTTCCCAGGCCGCGGTGAGTATGTTGCGGGTATTGGATAGTTTCAGAAAGCCCTCTGTCCTGTTGCTTAGAAAATCTGCTTCACCGAAGAATACCAGCGGATCTTTGTAGAGTTGCGGACGAATTGCCTCCAGTTGGGGGAGAATGGTGAAATTGTCGTAATGAACCAGTCTGGCCATTCCCGCTTTCATATGGTAGAGCAGATGACAGTGGAAGAACCAGTCGCCGACCTCATTGGCCTCAAATTCTATGACTGTGGTAGACATGGGGGCAACATCGACCGTATGTTTCAGAGGTGAGTGATCGCCCTGGCCGTTGATCACCCGGAAAAAGTGACCATGCAGATGCATCGGGTGATGCATCATGGTGCGGTTAATCATGATGAAGCGGACAATCTCACCTTCGCGTATCTGGATGGAATCGCTTTCGGAGAGGGCTTTGTTGTTGATAAACCAGACATAACGCTGCATGTCGCCGTCTAGGGTGAGCCTGATCTCGTGCAACGGTTTTCCTGCAGGCAGTGTTGTCGGTTTGATGGAGCGCAGCTGTGAATAAGGAGGCCAGGGACGAACTTCATCCATGCCATCCATTGCCAGATTTCCTGAAACGGCTACATCTCCAGCAAGTAAACCAAAACCGGTTTTCGGGGTTTCATCATCTGATTTCTGCTGTTTTTCTTCGGTCTTTACCTCAGTCTCTTTCATACCCGGCATTGTATGTGTATCATGCTGCATGGGCGTAACCGCATCCATCGACATGTCAGACATATCCAGTGCCGTACCGGCATATTCACCATGCTTCATGGACGCAGCAGGCATTGCAGCGGTGTGGTCCATGCCTTCCATGCCCTTAATTCCGTGCCCTTTCATCTTTCCCATCCCCATCATGCCAGTTTGATCGAATTGCCCGGCATCCACGGCGCTGTCCGTCATCCCCATCGTAGCAGCCGGGGTAAGAGCAAAAACTTTTGCCAGAGTGGGAGAACCCATCGACATATAGAGATTGGGTTTGGGTACATTAGGAGCGGCATGGCGCTGACCGGAACCGATCCATACCGAGGCGTGTCCTGAACCATCATGAGAGGTCGCCCGAAACTCGTAAGCGCCCTTATCAGGCACAGTCAGAAGCAGATCATACGTTTCTGCAACTCCGATCAGAAAGCGCCGTTGTTCGAGCGGCTCCACATCCTGCCCATCTGCGGCAATGATGCGTACCGGCCCGCCGGCAAACTCCAGATGAAAGAATGAGGTGGCGGAACCATCGACAATGCGCAGTCGCAACGTTTCACCCGGCTTGGCGTCCAGTGCAATCTCCGGCTTTCCATTGGCCAGGTAGCGGTCATAGGCAACGTCTGCGATATCCATGGCAGGCATGCGTTGAAGCTCTCGGCTGAAATATGACCCCAGCATGCCGAGCCGCGCTGCGCCGAATATGCTTTGGGCACTCCCCCGCTTCAGGGCATACCATTCGCTGCCCCGTTTCAGGGTTCGGATTACCGAAGATGGGTCGGCATCAATCCAGTCCGAGAAGAGGATGGTAAAATCACGTGGAGCGGACGCTGACTTGTCGCGCGGTTCGATGACGATTGCGCCATAGACACCGCTCTGTTCCTGCATGTTGGTATGGGAATGATACCAGTAGGTGCCGTTTTGACGTATGGGGAATTCGTAGGTGAAGGTTGCTCCCGCTGCAATCGGGGGAAAGCTGATCAATGGGACGCCGTCCATACCGGGCGGCACTAGTAGGCCGTGCCAATGGATGGAGGATTCTACAGACATCGTGTTGTGTACACGGATGCGGGCCAGATCACCTTCAGTGAAACGGAGTGTCGGCCCTGGTATACCACCATTTACAGTCATTGCCGGCCTGACGGTTCCGGTGATGTCCAGATCCTGCTGGGCGATCGTGAGGTCATACTCCCTCATTTCCGCCTGTACCGACTGGGCAACTAAAGCTGCCGCCAGAATGATGAATATGGACAACATACGGTTGATCAGATGCATGTTGCTCCTCCAAGTATATTGGAACGATTTTCGGAAGTTCTACAGAATCTTAATCTCTAAACTTCGCATGGCAGGCCGCACATATTTCTTCGGCTTTCTTGAAGGAGACTTTGGCCCCGGCTAAATCGCCATTTTTCGCCTGTGCAACGGAGGTGGCAACCGTTTTTCCTAGGTTTGCAGCGAGCTCAACGAATTTTGTCTGCTGTTTGACATTCTTGTGCGGCTTTGACTTTTTCAGATCAGGAATCGCCGCAACAATTTTCTCCGCTTCTGCCTCTGCAGTGGCTACCTCACCTTTTTCCAAGGCAGTTTCCAGCTTGGCTGACGCAAGTGAAAACATCGGCATCATGGAGTGCAGCTTCTTCATCTGCGCTTCAGCGGCTGCACTTTTGCCATGTTTTTCCGTACCGTGGGCAATCGCAATGCCATTCAGGGTTAGCATTCCAATCACCAGACTTAACGCACCAGCTACATACTTGTTTTTCATGATCACTCCGTAATATTTTCTGTTCAATGTTCCTTCACTTCCAGCAGCATTATGGAGTCACCTTCGGCAGATCGGCCAAGCTTGTCAATCACCTTCCACTGCGCTCTGACCGGCATCCGCTCTTTGAAGAGACCGGGAGTTTTTGGCTTAAAAACTGCCGCCATATCAAATACCGAGTGATACATTTCGCCTTCAAATTGATGTCCCTCTTTGGAAAATAGTTTCATCTCCTTGACAACCACCGGACGATCGAAAAAGAGATTTACCTCTTCGACGTCCTTAACGCCCTTGTCCCGCATGGCAGTAAGAGCCAGAATGCGCGGGGACGACAGCGGCAGGACAACATTGCCGTCAAGCTCCTTTAGCAAAGCGTTCGACGGGCTATCTTTGCCATCAACCTGGATGCGGATATCCTTGACCCCTTTGAACTGACGCAAAGTCAAAGCCAAAGCATAGACCACCGATTTATCGGACGATTCACCCAATTCCTTATTGAAATCAACCACCACCGACCCTTGATCATTGATGTTCAACAGACGAATACCACTGGGGAAAGGCACAAATTCCCCTTGGTAACTCCCAGTATCCATGCCGGCCAGCAGTCGCTCTACGGCAACTTTTTGGATGCTGCCTTCATCAAATGTAAAAAAGGGGAATGGGACAACTTTCCCCGAAGTTTTAGCTGAGGGAAAATAAATCACAAAAGCATAGGCAGTGCCCTTATCAACCGAAGGTGCCACCCCAAAGAGCTGTTCATAAGCTTTTGTTGCTGAAACAGTTCCCGGTTTATCGACTGGGATTGTTTTTCTCTGATAGGTAACGGCATAGACTAGGAAAGCGATCAAGGCGATTGTTACAATGATGAATAGAATTTTTTTCATGGCTTTTGTGGTTTAAAAGAAAGGGCGGACCCTTGGGCCCGCCCTGGTTGGTTAATTGAGCTTATCGTTTACCAAGATTTTCCAGAAGTTCATTGGCCTCTTTCAGTTTCTCTTCCAGTTTTTTAAGATCATCAGCACTGTACTTCTTCGAACCTTCCTTTATTTCAGACTGAATTCGGTGAATTTTCTGTTGGATAGTTTCCGCCTGAAGAGCACACTGTCTCACACCCTCATGCTCCATCATCATGTCCTCGTGCCCGGCAAAAGCGGGCATTGCACTGAACAATCCTACTGTTAGTAATGCCACAAGTAGCTTTTTCATAACCATTTCCTCCATCAGTTTGTACGGAAAGGGACTCTCCGATTGTTATACAAGCCTACTACTAAACCCATTCATGTCAAATTTCACTTCACACTGTACCAGAACTTGGAGTTGCGTACTTTCCCATCCTTGAGCTGAAACTTGCACATTACGCCATATTTTCCACTCTTTGACAGATCGAAATCGGCACCGAAGTGCCCCTGCATTCCCATCAAGTCCTTAGTCTGGTCGCTTTTGTCCGGATTTTGAACCTTGATTTTGACAGCACCCTCAGTGAGAGCTTTGCCGGACTTGACATCTTTGAACTCCACATGAATGTGATGCGTTTCCTTCATATCCATGGGCATATCCATTTTCATCCCCTTCATGGCATCAGCCATCGGTTGAACTATGAAAGTGGCCTTGACACCGTCAACAACTTCTTCATGGGCAACATTTCCTTGTTGAGTACCATGTCCGCTATGGTCCATCTTCATTGCGGAATGATCCATAGCGAATGCTCCCATCGGAGCCGCGAAGGCTAAAGCTGCTGCAATTAGAACGGTCAGTTTTTTCATGATACATGTCTCCTTTAAACGACTGAATGAATTTGATACCAGTTCATTAAGCATATGCCATGCCAAAATGTAACTAACTGATATAGAAGAATATTTATTTTATTATTATGGGGTGACTGGAGATTATTCTACACCAATTAAAGTATATCCTTCAGTGTGACGGTGGGGGGAACTCCTATTTCTGCGGTGCAGCGATCTCATATTTCTCCATGCGGTAGATCAGCGTATGTCGGGGAATACGCAGAAAACGGGCAGCGGCGGTCTGGTTCCAGTGGTTGCGGTCCAGGGCCGACACCACCACCTCTCGCTCAAGCTGTTCCAGCGAATATCCCTCGTCCGGCAAGTTTACGACGCCACCGGTTCCTGACGCACTACCTCTGGCGCCGGAATCGTTGCAGATTTTTTCGGGCAGGTCATCAAACACAATAGTATCGCCACTGCGCATGATTAACAGGCGCTCCACCAGGTTCTCCAGTTCACGCACATTGCCCGGCCAGGCATAGTTAGTCAATATCGTTTGCGCCTTTTTGTCGAAGGCCACCTTGTCTGCGCCGTGCTTGATGCAGAAATGTCGCAGCAGGAGCTGGATGTCGTCGCGACGCTGCCGGAGTGGAGGCAGATGCATCGGAATCACCGCCAGGCGGTAGTAGAGATCCTCGCGGAAAACGCCGTCTGCTATAGCCTTCTCGATGTCCAGATTGGTGGCGGCCACGACCCGAACATCCAGCTTGACAGTTGTTGTTCCTCCCACCGTTTCCACTTCCTTTTCCTGCAATGCGCGTAGCAGCTTGGGCTGTAGATCCAGAGGCAGCTCACCGACCTCGTCCAGAAAGAGGGTGCCTCCTTCGGCCAGTTGGAATTTGCCGGTTTTGTCCTTGATGGCGCCGGTAAAGGCACCCTTGACGTGGCCAAACAACTCGCTCTCCAGAAGGTCATGAGGAATGGCAGCACAGTTTATGGCTATAAACGGCCCTGCTGAGCGACCGCTACCAGCGTGGATCGAGCGGGCCACCAACTCTTTTCCGGTGCCTGATTCACCGGTAATCAAAATTGCAGCCTCGGTATCAGCCACTTTGCGAATTATCTGAAAGATCTTCTCCATATCTTTGGATGAGCCGACAATGCTGCGAAAATCGGCCTTATCCGACAATTCACTCTTCAGGCGCTTGTTTTCCTCGGCCAGTCCGCTGAACTGAAGAGCCTTTTTCACTGTTAACTTGAGGGCATCACGGTTGAACGGTTTAGTTATGTAATCGTAGGCACCAGCCTTGATGGCCTCAACAGCGACATCAACAGTACCGAAGGCGGTTATGATTATCACCAGCGTCTCCGGTGAGCGTTCCTTGATGGATTTGAGCACCATCAACCCATCCATGCCGGACATTTTCATGTCGGTTATAACCAGATCCGGTTGGGACTTGCCGAATAAATATAGACCTTCCTCACCGGAGGAGGCCGCCTGAACGTCATACATTTCTTCCTGCAGGTTATACTCGAGAACCCGCCGCAGCGAGGTGTCATCATCAATAACGAGTATCTTCGCCTTCAAAGGTTTCCTCCGTTAGTTGTAGTTGTATCGGCAATCTGACCGTCACGGTTGTGCCGCGTTCAACTTCACTTTTCACCAGCATTGTCCCGCCATGGCTCTCAATTATTTTTCTAGTGATCGCCAGCCCCAAACCGGTGCCATCCGGCTTGGTGGTAAAAAACGGCTCAAAGATTCGCCCTAACGTCCCTGATGGAATTCCTGGACCAGTATCACGAAATTGAATTTCACATAATTCTGCCTGAAAAACCGTTGTAGTGATTAATACGTTGCCACCAGACGGCATGGCCTGAAGGGCATTGATTATGATATTCAGAAAGGCCTGACGGAGCTTCTCACCATTGGCTTCAATAATTATCGGAACACACGGAGGTTGCAGAACAAGCTTGATTTTACGCTCCCTGGCGTCATTCGCCAGCAGGGTCACAATCGTTTCAAGTTCTTCCTGCACCAAACATGGCAGCATATCAGCCGGTTGCGTTCGCGCCATGCGAAGAAAATCCTCCACAACCCGATTCAGTCGTTCTGTTTCCTTGATTTGGATCTCGATGAACTCGTATTTGGGATCACCTGGGCTATAATCGTCTTTCAATATTTCAGCGGTACCACGAATGGAACCAAGGGGATTGCGGATCTCATGGGCCAGTACAGCTGCCATCTCACCCAACATGGACAACTTTTCTGCGCGTCGTAATTGCTCTTCAATCACAATGATCCGCTCCGACTGACATTGCAGTTTACGAAAGGACTCTTCCAGCCCCAAGGCTGTCTTCTGCAGTTCAACGGTGCGTTCACACTCACGCTGGGACAGTAGACCTGTTACACTTCCAACGACGTTGTACAGAAGGATCTCCAGGTATTTTTCCATCTCCATGGTCAAATGGCCACCCCACTGAAAAAGCAGATGTGGGGCATAGGAGACACTAACAACAATCGAGCAGAGTAATCCGCCACGAAAACCATACCAGAGAGCGGCTAGGATGATCGGTAGGTAGTAAAGGCGTTGAAATATGTCGTGTAGATAGGGAAGATGGAGCGGCGTCAAATAGTGCAACAGGCTGATGCAAATGACGAAGGATATTATAACAAGTGGTCGGACTAGAGCTGATTTTCCCATGAGTTATGTTTGTGTTTCCCACTTTTAGTAATTTCTTCTTCAAGCCCATTGCGCGTTGTTCATACAGCTGTTGTGATAATCTCGACAGCTCCGGCTGGATCACCTGGCTGCATAAGTTCGACTTTGCCGCTAACCGATATGGGACGTGTTAGAGTATCTTGAACCGGGCAGTGTTTCTCCACTAATGCGGCGAGCTGGCTAATACTTTCCGGTGATGCGGGAGAAACAATGCGAGTGGTAAAACTGATGTTGGTGAAGCCGGCCGGGACATCCGCCAACCCCAGAAATCCGTGCAGATCAATGTACCCTTTGGCGTGGACTTCTATACTGTCTATCTCGATCCCCATAACCGCAGCAAAAGCTCGATAAACGATCTCCTGGCACCCCCCCAAGGCAGCCAGCAGCAACTCCACCGGATTTGGCGCCGTATCATTTCCTCCCAGTTCACGCGGCTCGTCTATGGGAACAGTGAACCCGCGAACCTCCGAGCGAACCGTAAAACCGGGGTTCTCCGAATAGGTAGAAGCGCGAAACACAGAGTTGGCCAATTGTGGGTTCTTTTTGACCGTGGCAATCAGATTTTCTACAGAGTTCTTAATGGTGTCAGTCATAGTTCATCTCCTTTTTTTATACTTAACTAGCCTCAAAGATTCTTTATCCGCCTTGACCGACTGCGGCAATCCTGTTGATAGTCCTGAGTATTGAGTGGACCGATTCGTCCAATTGTTGCTCCAGAAAGTATCGTTGATCACTGTTATTGGATACCTGTTGTATCGTCGTTTCTTTCTCTTCCGCAGAATCGTATCTAGGGCGTCCACTCGGCAACTGTTCGAAGTGCACATGCGGCCCGGTAGACCTCCCAGAATTGCCTGAAAAAGCCACAACTGTTCCTGATTCCACTGAATCACCTAGCTGAACTCGAACCAGAGAGTTGTGACCATAGAGCGTACGGTCTCCATTGTGATGTTCAACAATTACCGTTGAGCCATAACCGCGACGGTCGCCAGCAAATACCACCAATCCTTTGCGGACAGACCGTACCGGAGTCCCGACAGGGACGGCAATATCTACCCCGCGGTGGAAAACAAGTTTTCCACCGCCGAACGGGTCAACCCGTAATCCAACACCGGAGGTGATAACACCGTTCTCCACCGGTAGTGCGATATCAGCCAGGGCTGCATGCGGCAGATTCAGAAAAAATAATATTGCACAGAAAATTGGTTTCATTGCTGCCTGGAGCTATAGTTATTGATTTTTGAAATACTTAACGAAATAAAGCGACTATCTTCCGATCTCCAAGGCCTTCATCTGAATACTCATGGATGCTTTCGCTGCTGTCACGTTAGCCTCATATGCCCGTGTTGCGCTGATCATGTCCGCCATTTCCTCTACCACATTCACATTAGGGAAAGCCACATAACCCTGGGCATTTGCATCGGGATGTCCGGGTTCATACTGAAGGCGGGGAGGACTCCGATCCTCCGTAATCTCCATAACTTCGACACCCTTGGCACCCGACTGGCCCCTTTTGTCCAGTACGGAAGGAAAAGAGTTTTCCATCGACATGGAAGCAAAAACGGCATCCTTGCGCTTGTAAGGCCCACCTTCCGGTGTCCGGGTGGAGTTTGCATTAGCAAGATTGCTGGCAATCAAGTTCATCCTTGTACGTTCCGCAGTCAGGGCAGAAGCACTTATCATCATGGCATCCACTGATCACCTCCATATTTTATCTGCACGTCTACCTATTTCAGTAAAAAAATTCTGCCAGTTTCTCTATTCATGATGCCCTTCAATATTTCACCAAGGCTGCATGGCTTCATTTGTTGCTCCGACATATCCAACACCTTGGGATTCAGAGCCAGATTCAAGACCTGTTCAGCAGTGTCGCCGGTAAACAGGACAATATTCAAAGCAGGGATCAGTTCTCGTGCCTTACGGGTGAGTTCCAGCCCCTCCATCCCCGGCATGTCAACATTAGTGATAATGGTTTTGTATTCATGTGTCATCAGGCGGTCAAGTGCTTCTAACGCGCTCGGGGCGTAATCGACCTTAGCCTTGAAGTGACTGAACATCCTGGCAATTGCCGTGAATATCGCGTCGTCGTCAACAACCACCAACACGCCAAGTTCTTTTAGCTCGTTCATAACCACCACCCTGTGCTTATCAACATTGCCCTCATGTAACATTCAGTCCTTCAGACTGAATGTTCGGTCTGATAAATCACAGTTTTCTTGTTCAGGATCATTTCCTTAGCAACAAGCCGTAATGATAGGGAGGAAAATCGAATCGTTCTTTCTTATTAAAACTGAATCCGGCTTCTCGACCCCAATCGATACACTGTTCGGGTCGTGGACGAATCTCCATTGCCGGGCCACGGGGAGTCGTGGGATCATAATTCCAGTGAATGATTGCCAGATGTCCCCCCACGTGAAGAACGCGATAGGCTTCCTCCATCAATGTTATCGGTTTATCATGATGGAGAATATTAAAGAGCAGTGCCACATCCATGGAATCTTGGGGAAGGCCGGTCCCTTGGGCAACAAAATCCCTAACAACCAACCGAATATTCTTGATACCTGCCTGTCGGGATCTTTCATCCACTGCGGCCACCATGGCCGGTTCGATGTCATATGCGTTGACAATACCTCGGATCATCTTTGCTGCCGACAGCGTGAAGGTCCCATAACCGCAGCCGAATTCGACGATTCCAGCTATTTCTTGATCCAAGCCAAAAGTTCGCAGTATTCTGTCAGGGTCAAAGAAAGCAGACCACATCTCTTCGTCAGGCATTCCACTGTCGCGAACTTTCACAGAGCATCCTCCCAATTCATTCTCAGGCATGTCCACCCATAACCATACTATCCTTCATATTGATCGTACGGTCGGAGTAGACGCCGTTCTCCGGATTGTGCGTAACCATGACGACAGTCTGGCCGACGTCGTTAATCGCGAGGCCGTTGTTCTTAGGTGTAACAAGGATATTTGCGCCAAACTCGTCCATCTTGCGTTCGATATCGCTGGACATGGAGAGCTGGTCAAAGTCGCCAGTGTGACGATGGTAGCAATTGGCTGATGGTTAGAAAAGCCATCCTGGCCTTACGGCGTTTCAGATTGTTAATGGAAATGGTGTGCAGTTTCATCAGAAGTATTTCGCTCCACCCTTGAGGTCATTTGCGGAAATGGTAATAGTGCTGCCGTTCTGGTTGTGTGGCAGATAGCCAGGGTTGCAACCACCGCTAGCATTGGGCCCGAGACGGTTGATGGCGAATTTTTGGTTGCAGTTATTGCAGTTTATAACTAAACCTTGCTGTTCATAACCCTTTTTGGAGCGATAGCAGGAATCGCAGGCGTCAAAAGCGGTTCTTATGCTGCCGTCTGGTGCCTTGACCACAAAGAAGGTGATTTCCTTGCCTTCGTCCACAAGTTTGAAGAAGTGGGCATTCTCGTCGGCCAACCTTGCAACCGGCACTGAGATTGTTCCATTGATCACCTTCACCTTTTCATACTTGCCGAACGAAAAGGCAAACACACTGACTGCTGCAACCAGCAGTACCACCACAACAATTCCTGCACACGTAAGCTGTTTAGTATGACTTGTTTCCATTCCGATCCCCTCATTTTCAGTTTTGTTTATTGTTGCCACAACCACCACATCCTCCTGAAGGCTGGGCATTCCTACCAATATCTCTACCGGTTATTTGTTTGAATTGATCCGGAGTCAGCACATCCTGTACATTACTGTTAAACCCGGCTACAGTAACCTTCTCGGCCATAACTTCTGGTTTGATATCCTTTGTGTCATAGCCAATAATTACCCATCCACCGTTCACATCCACCTCTGTCGCCGCAACGCCTTTCAATGACTCAAGAGCCTTAGTTATCTTGCTGGAACAGCTGCCGCAGGTCATGCCAGTCGTTTTTAGAACCGACTACAGAATCAGCAGTTGCTCCGATTTGGACCCGGAATACGAGCACCACCAAGAAGGTTATGGCCATAGTGACAAGTAGCGATGTAGATATTTTTTTGCGCTCATGATTAACCTCCGTTCAATTCCGTTTGATTAGTGCCCGTGTCGGTGCATCCCCTTGCCAGTTCCGTATTCCATAAAGGTTGATGGCAATCCCTGCGCCCTGCAGAGCCAACCAGCCTGTACGACCGAGATAAAAAGCAACCATGCCCAGCAGTATTGCCGACAGAGTCCAAAATACAAAAGAACTGCGCCGACCGTTGGCATTGAGAACCGATCCTGCCAGTGAACTGGCCACGCCGGACCACTCGATGATGTTCACAGCAGTATTGCTGTTTGACAGGGTCATGAACCGACTCCTAATAATGAATAGCAATACCTCTACAAATGCCATGCCAAACTCATCACGAGCTATAAACACCTGATATTATTGTTTACCTGTTTTAGTGGTGGGTATATCGGATTGGAATTAGTGAGGAATATTCAAAGTAGGTGTTGAATATTCTGCTTCTGCGTTTTTATAGCGAATACGAATAGTACCGCAGTATCATCCAGGCTATTCCAATCAGGAGTCGGGTTAGAGGGGACCATTTTTTCACAAAACGTTCAGATCACATGCAGATCAAGTATTGCCCAAGCATACGCTTGATATTTAATGCGCAGATATTGCAGCACTATATAGACAAGCATATGTTACCAACCGATTGGCTCGAAGCTAAGACATGTTGAATATTCCTTGCATGTAAAAGAAGTTTCGACACATTATCCATCTTCACTATCGTTTATTATGACATTATCATTCCATGTAACATGTTCACTGACCGGTATGAATCCTCTAACGCCTCGGATACAATCTGATTTACATTAAGACTATTGCAAACACTGTAAAACAAAATTCACAAGGAGCGTCATTCATGGCCATAACCAATCTCAATGAACTTGCTGTACGCTACAAGACCGACCCGGAATCGGTATACAATACATGGTTCATTGACAACAATACCCGGATGAAGGCATTTCGCTCCATTCGGCGGGGGGTTATGGCCATTGTTGACTCTATAAAGGACGGAACGTTTGGAATCGACTTCAAAGGGTCCCCCTTAGAAATTGTACTGGCCTCAATCACCGAGCAAAAGCAAGTGTTTGTTGGGGCCGCACATCCATTCTACTGGAAGCCGAAGTTGCGTATTCCCGACATCTACGAGAATGAAGAAAATAAGAGAGCATTCGGATCTTTTCTTGAGGCTTGCTTGACTGCCGGATTTGCAGAAAAACTGGTCAAAGAAATTCTCACACTTGATGCTTGCCGCGTCAAAGGCCTTGGACCGGCGGTCGCCAACATCCTTTATTTTCTCCATCCCACACTGATGCCGCCTTTTAATACGGCCATGCTGAATGGCTTTAATACTGTTTTTGACGAAAAGAAAAAACTGGGTTCCTGGATGAATTATCTGGAGATGAGAGAGTGTGTTATCAGAGCCAATGAAGAGCTCCAACCAGGTCTATCCAAGGATTTGGGGGCAATTTCAGGACTGCTGTTCGATGTTGGCGTCGGGAAGATCACTCTGGATCATAATTGGGAAAAAACTCTTCCATCTGAAAAGGAGAAACATGAAAAAGCTCTGAAAAAAAGGCACAAAGAGGTGCAAGAAGAGATACTGGAGGAAAATGAACATCTGCGGATGCAGTTTCTGTTGACGGATATCGGGCGTGACCTGGGGTATGACGTTTTCGTCGCCACCAATGATCGTAGCAAGTCGCTGAACGGACGTTCACTTCAGTTCATGACGCTCCCTGAACTTCCACCACTGGACTTTCCTCCGGATGTGGCAAGGACCGTTTCCCTGATAGACGTAATCTGGGTTTCACGGGATTCAAAACGGATTGAATGCGCTTTCGAGATAGAAAAAAGTACTTCCATTTACTCCGGAATGCTGAGATTGATGGATCTCGCTTCTTCGCTCGGAGACAGGCAATACGATTTTTTCCTGGTAGCACCGGATAAACGGGAAAAGGAAGTGCTTTCACAACTAAAGCGTCCGTCTTTGCAGGCCGGCAATTGCATCGGACTCAGGTATATACTTTTTAGCGATCTGGAAGAACATTGCCATGGACTCTGTAAATTCGGAGAGGATTACCGGATACTGTTCAAGCTGGCCAAGGATGGAAGGTGTAACTCTTGAAATGTTATCAAACAGTTAAAATATCAGCTTGACCAGAATTTTGATGGCGTCTGGCGATTTTTGTCAGCTGTTCAGGCGCTATCGTCATGAATATGTCTACTACGGTCGGATCGAAATGGCTGCCGCTCATACGTCTGATCTCTGCTGCCGCTTCATCGTAGGTCATGGGTGAGTGATATGGCCGCTCAGACGTCAGAGCATCATAGACATCCGCCACCATGAACATTCGCGCCCCGGGCGGGATGCTCGGCCCCTTCAGGCCACGCGGGTAACCACTGCCATCAAACTTTTCGTGGTGCGCATAGACAATTTCCGCTGCATCTTTCAAAAAACCAATCCGCTTCACAATGCGGTATCCTGCATCAGGATGCTTGCGCATTTCGTCCCATTCCTGGTCAGTCAACTTGCCTGGCTTCAGTAAAATCTGATCCGGCACGGCAATCTTTCCCACATCGTGAAGCAAAGCACCGAAACCAATCTCCCTTTTTGTTTTTCCACCGACTCCAAGACGATCAGCAATCAATTCTGTATATTCTCGCACCCGCTGGGAGTGCATACCTGTGTTGTGTTCCCGTAGGTCCAAAGCGGAAACCAGGCCAATGATGGTTTCTTCGTTGGCTTCGGCAAGGTTTACAAGTAGTGACTTCTGCCGGTCGAACAGTCTGCCAGATATCATACCTACTACCCAGAAACCGGCTAATTCACCCATCTGATTAGCCTGTTCCATGTAGTTGCCAGGCCAGTCAAGAAAGGCATACAGGATAACAAGTATGCTGACCACAAATGCCGTTGCGCACGCCCCCCTGAACCCGAACCAGGCCGCAGCCATGACCGGAGGCAGGAAGTAGAACTTCCTGAGAGCGATGTGCAGCATGTGGTATGCATGGGGTTCGGTAGGCGTCAGGTAATGCAGCAGGGCAATTATTGCAGTTACTATCACCAAAACTATGATCTTGTTTCTGGCCCCGTTTTGTTTGTTCATCAGCATCCACCTTGGTTAAGCCACTGTAGTTGTGATTTTTCACGACATCATGCCGTGCCTTTCAGGTAATAGCTGAATATTCACCGATTTCGGTTGGTCTCTGTAGCATATTCATTACCAATACAATCAACTCTGACAATGCATTGAAGGTATATTGTTGTTTGCATTCGACATGTTATAGCATTTTTAATAATATGGCACACAAGTTGAATAGGTTAAGCATAGCACACGGGCTGAGGTCTTGCTGTAAATCAACCCAAAAGAAGAGAAAAATGAAACTTAATGACCTTAACCAGATGAACTAAAAGTGGAAATTAAAAGATTGAAAGGCAAAATCAAAGTAGCTGTTGAAAAACACGATATACCGTCCTTCTGCCCCGGTTAGTGATTCAGTGATATGCATGAGAACCGGGAGAAAAGATCCTTCCCATTACCTGGAGGTTACAGTCATGGAAACAATTGTACGTGATCCGGTTTGCGGTGAACTGTTCGTCTGGGAAAAGGCGGCTACGGTACTCAGCTATCAGGGTACACTTTATTATTTCTGTAGCATCGATTGCAGCAAGCGATTCCTGCGCGCTCCGACTAGATACATTCAAACCAAACAAGTGTTATCGGGCGTACCTCAGAAATCCATCCTTGTTGGGGTACGCCATTTTTTATCTCACTAAACGCAAAGGGAACTCAAATGAAAGTTGTGCTATTATTTTTAATAATCACAATCCTGCTTGTTTCTTCCGGGTGCACGGTCATCGATTTCCTTGATGGCAAGCACCTCAATCACACCAGAAACTACGACCAATCTCAGTACAGATCAGTAAGTGGCGGCGGTCATTCCCATTAAACCGTTGAAAGGAGTAATTCCCATGAATAATAAACTCAAGTTTCTCGGACCGATGCTGTTCATTAAATTCAGCATTCTTATGGCAATAATTGTTTCACTCACCTTGGTCAAACCGATGGCCATAGTGGCTCACAATGGTACGCAGAAAATCTGCTCATTCATCATGAATGCAGATGAATGTACCAAACACTGCTAATAAATGAATCTGCCAAAAATAAGAAAAATAGCGCTGTCCATTGGGTTGAAACCTGAGCCACCGACGACAAAACTGAAATTAATCAGGGCAATACAGTTAAATGAAGGCATTCAGCCATGTTTTGCCACAGGTATACATAAACAATGTACTAAACAAGATTGTAGTTGGCGAAGGGATTGCCAAGTCCGAAACGCTTTGGTACCCTCAGGAAGCCACGTCACTCTGGTAGAAAAGGGGCGCTTGAACGTCTAAAAACAGGCCCATGTCTCAGAAATGGGACACAAAGTCTGACGGAACTGTTTGGCGAAGAACAAATATCGAAGGCTGATTCAGCTGCAAAACACGCTGCGCCAGCGGCTATCTCTGAGGCTGTTACGGTCAAGAACGCAAGCAAGCTTGTTGGACGTCCTAAAACCAAACATGAGAACAGCCGGGTTTCTATCCATCTGGTATCGGCCTGATTGAGAAGGTTTAGCAGGATGCTGCAGCCGTTGCTTTTGCAAATAAATCTGGCTAGTGAGTCGGATCATGGAAGAATATTTCGTTAGAAAATAATTTCATGCAACCTTTTTGGGAGCAGCCGTGCAACCTCCCCTACCCGTCTAACAAAAAAAACGATACTGGTGCTGCGTAAAAAAGGAACAACCGGGAAGCTAATAACAGTAAGGGCCATGCTAAAGAGGTTGCATGAAAGGTTGCACCAAACTTAAAACATTAAAAAAGGCACTCACCTTGCAACGGTAAGTGCCTGAATTTTTTGGCGCGCTTGGAGAGATTCGAACTCCCGACCTACGGATTCGTAGTCCGTTGCTCTATCCAGCTGAGCTACAAGCGCGTGAGAAAAAAGTTTATAACCCACTGGGCAAAATATATCAACCATTTTTTGTATTTGTAACAATTTTATAATAGGCCAGTTCATTTATAACTACCTAAATCCTATCATTTCAGCTATTCTAGCTTCCCTGCCGCACTTTGAATTAAACCGGTAAAGGTCGATGAATGGTGGAAAACTTTATAATTGAAGTCAGCGAGGAAGAGATCAAGCGGGAACGGGAGAAATCTCGCGAACTTCGCAAAAGCCGTTGGTGGCAAAATCGGCTTGCGAAGGGTATTTGCCATTATTGCGGCCAACAGTTTGCTCCGGAAGTCTTGACCATGGACCATCTTGTTCCGCTATCACGAGGCGGCAAGGCCTCACGCAATAATGTGGTTCCGGCTTGCAAGGAATGCAACAGCCGCAAAAAATACCTGCTTCCAATCGAGTGGGATGAGTTTCTTGAACAGCAAAGCAATATGGGGTCAAGCATTGAGCAAACAGATAAGTCGCTATAAAGTCGTAATTTATGACTGTGATGGGGTGATTTTAGACTCTATAGAATCAAATTATATCTTCTATAACCGGGTGATGGAATTTCTGGGCCGGGATCCGCTCGACCGTGAAGACTTGAAGGCCCGTCAGGTTCTTCACACTTATTCATTCAACAATGTGATGGAGTATTTTTTTGGCAGAGATGTTCGCCGGGACGATGCATTCGCCTTTGCCAAAACAATCCACTATCAGGATTTGATGCCGTTTATGCGTATGGAAGATGGCTTTGTGGAGGCTCTTGACCAACTGAAGGGAAATACTTCTCTTGCGATTTGCACTAACCGGGCAACTTCAATGGAGATGATCATCGAGGATTTCGGACTGTCCGGTTATTTTGAGTGCGTTATGACAGCCTCGCAGGTGGTTAACCCAAAACCCCATCCTGAACCGCTCCTGAAGGTCCTGGATTATTTTGGAGTAGCACCGGCGGAAGCGCTCTTTATCGGAGATGGGGAGGTTGACATGCAGTCGGCCAAGGCTGCGGGAGTGCCGTTCATTTCTTACAAATCCGACCTGCCGGCTCTTGCCCGTATCAAACACCATGCCGAAATAGTACGGCATGTCTTTCCATAAATCTGACACAAAAAAAACTCCGTGACCGATTGGCCACGGAGTTTTTTTTGATGTTTATCCCAAATTATCTTACCAGTTTAGACAACTTCTTGAATTCGTCGCTTCCGGCCACTTTCAATAATTGAAACAGCGCCGATTCGGTGCAGGTTGGAACAGCTCCGGTCAGGGTCATGGCCTCGATCGCGGTCTGCCAGTTCTGTTTGCTGCGGCTCATTACGGCATCTTTGACCACATGCACTTCATATCCGGCATCGCGCAGTTCGACCACGGTCTGGAGTACGCAGACATGGGTCTCCATGCCTGTGATGATAACCTGCGTGCGTCCGGTCGCCTTCAGTTTATCCACAAATTCAGAGCTGCCGCAGCAGCTGAAGGCCATCTTTTCATAACAGGGAGCGGCGGCGGCTTTCTCCTTCAGCTCGGGCAGCGTGGCGCCCAAACCCTTGACGTACTGTTCGGTCACCAGCACCGGCACATTCAGCTCCGCTGCGCTCTCCAGAAGTATTCCAATATTTTTCGTCAGCCTGCGCAGTACCTTGTCGTCCATGGCAACGCACAGTTTTTCCTGCACATCGATCACCACCAGCACAGCCTTGTCCCGCTCCAAAAAGAATCTGTCTTTGACTGACATCACATTCTCCTTTCGATCAATCCCGTTTAAGTTCAATCCCCAGCTCGGTTATCTTCTTGCGCAGCGTATTGCGGTTAATGCCGAGAATATCGGCCGCCTTGACCTGGTTCCAGCGTGCTTTTTCCAGTATGAAACGAATCAGAGGACGTTCGATCTGTTCCAACACCATAGCGTGAATATTGCCCTTGTCGAGTTTTTCGACCCCATGCATGCAGGATCTAAGCTTCATATCCACCAGCGCCTCCAGCGATTCTTCGCCGGAGCCCTTCTGCGTCTGAGCCGTCATTGGAGTTAATCCTTCAAAATCCAACGCCGTCAGTAACGGATCATTTGAAAGTATGACTGCCCGCTTCATGGTGTTTTCAAGTTCCCGCACATTGCCGGGCCAGGAATAGACCGACAGCAGCGAGATGGCTTCATCGGTCAGGCGTTTGGGAGAGACGGACATTTCTGCACACGAGCGCGTCAAAAAATATTGGGCCAGGTCTGGAATGTCATCACGACGCTCACGCAACGGCACCAGAGTTATCGGCACGACATTCAGCCGGTAGTACAGATCTTCCCGGAACTCCTTCTGTCGAACCTTCTCGACCAGCGCCTGGTTGGTGGCGGCCACGATTCTCACATCGACGGAAATGTTCTGGTTTCCGCCAATCCTGGTGACTTCCTGCTCCTGAAGCACCCGCAAAATCTTGGCCTGAAGGTCCAGAGGCATGTCGCCAATTTCATCCAGAAATATTGTACCGTGATTGGCCTGTTCAAACTTGCCCTGTTTTCTGTCGCCTGCGCCGGTGAATGCCCCTTTTTCTGAACCAAACAGCTCACTTTCCAGCAGGTCGCGCGGGATGGCGGCACAGTTGATCGCCACAAAGGGTTTGCCGAGGCGGCTGGAGTTGAGATGCACTGCCCTCGCCACAAGCTCCTTGCCGGTTCCGGACTCACCCTGGATCAGTACGGTAACGTCACTGTCGGCAACCTTGCCGATAGTTTTATAAACCTCCCGCATGGCCGGTGAATTTCCGACGATGTTTTTCTCGACCTGATAGCGCTCCTTGAGTTCCTGCTTCAGTGAAGTGACCTGCCCGGCAATCTCGCGGGCTCTGGAAACTTTTTCGATGATGGCATCGATCACATCCAGGTCAAACGGCTTGGTGATGTAGTCGTAAGCTCCGCGTTTCATCGCCTCGACCGCATTTTTCATGCTTGCTTCGGCGGTCATGATTACAACCAGCAGATCGCTTTTCAACTCGCGAATCTTGTCCAGCAAATCAAGCCCGCTGATGCCTGGCATTTTTATATCCAATATTGCCAGATCGTAGCAGTTGTCTTTGACCAGCTCCAGAGCCTGACGGCCATCCTGGGCCAGATCAACGGCAAACCCCTTGCGTTTGAGAGCCTTTGAAAGCACCCAGCGCATACTCTCTTCATCATCAGCCACCAGAATTCGCGTTAACGGCATAAAACCCTCTCTTTATCAGGACATCAAAAAGGGGAGCTGCAAGGCGGTTGCCCTGCCATCCCCAAAACTTATCCGCAGACTCTACTGTACCAACGGCAGCAGCACCGTAAATTTCGTACCATGCCCCGGATCCGATTCGGCCTTGATCATGCCGCGGTGTTCCAGAACTATTTTGTGGCAAATGGTTAAGCCCAAGCCGGTGCCGGTTGACTTGGTGCTGAAAAACGGGGTCCAGATATTTTCCAGATCTTCTTGAGGAATCCCGGGACCGTCATCGCTGACCTCAATCGCCACCATCCGCGAACGGCGTTCGTTCTGAGCCATCCGGTAATCGGACAGCACTCTGCTGGAAACCGTCAGACGACCATCTTCTCCCATCGCATCAATAGCGTTGCAGATCAGGTTCAGAAAAAGCCGGGTCAACATCTCCTCGTCAGCCATTATTTCAGGGATACTGGGATCGAACTGCTGGATGATTGCGATTTCCCGGCCAGCGACGGCATGTTTCTGTAGAAAGAGAATATCGCCCAGCACCTTATGCAGATTGACCGGCGCCATCTTGAGCCCGCGCGGCGAGGCCAGTTCCAGCAGCTCGCGGATAATGTGATCGATCCGCTCGGTTTCACGGATCATGACCCGGGTATAATCAAGCATTTCACTTTCCGGATCAAATTCACGCTCCAAAAGCTGGGCCGCCCCCTTGATACCACCCAGAGGATTTTTCACCTCATGGGCCAGGCCGGCCGCCAGGGTGCCAAGGGTGGAAAGCCGATCCGACTGCCGCACGGCCGCCTCAAGCTCTCGAATATAGGTGATATCCTTGAGGGTGAGAATGGCGCCGATGTTCTCGCCGCTTCCTTCCACAAGCGGGTAGCAGGTTGCCGCGACCGGAGTGATCCGCCCGGTTGAACGGACAACGACATTTTCGTGATCCGAGATGGTAATTCCGGTGCGGATTGTCTTTGAAACCATCTCCAGCAAGGTTTTTTCCTGCGCAAACAACTTTTCGAACACCGAGCCATTAGCCTGTTTTCTGGAAAAACCGGTGATTTCCTCGGCGGCCGGATTGCAGAGAGTGATCAGGCCGCTGCTGGCCACAACGATCACACCGTCCCCGACGCTGTCGATAACGGTGGCGTAATAATCATCGCGTTGTTTCTGGCTGTTTTCGTCCATATCTTATTCCGCAATCCGGCAGGAATCATCGGAAACGGCTCTAATCCTTTCTGTCAACAACAGTATGTCGGATGTCGTATGTGCCGCATTGGCGGCCCGGCGAATATCGGAAGCGCCAGCAAAACCCTTGGCATACCATCCGATATGTTTTTTCATCTCCCTGACAGCAACCGCCTCACCACAATCCTCCGTAAAGAGCGCCAGGTGGCTGACAATGGTGTCGGCCCGCTCGACGGTGGCGACCGGAGTACAGCTCCCGGAATCGGCCAGCTCAATTGCCTGTCGGAAGATCCAGGGATTGCCAAGCGCCCCCCGTGCGATCATGATGCCGTCGCAGCCGGTTTCCTGAAGCATCCGCAGGCAATCAGGAGCAGTAAAGAGATCGCCGCTCCCAAGCACCGGTATCGAAAGAGCCTTCTTCATTTCCCGGATCTTGTCCCAGTCAGCTTGGCCGGAAAACATCTGGCTGCGGCTGCGCGGATGAAGAGTGACAGCATCGCACCCCTCGGCTTCGGCAATACGCGCAACTTCAAGATAAACATCATCGCCGCAGTGCCACCCGGAGCGAATCTTGATCGTCAACGGCAAAGCAGTTGCAGCCCTAACAGCACGCAGGATAGCGGCAATTTTGAGCGGATCCTGCAACAACGCGCTCCCGGCGCCGGTCCCAACCACTTTGCGCACCGGGCACCCCATGTTTATATCCAGCAGATCTCCGTATCCTTCCACCATTCGGGCTGCCTCAGCAAGGTCTGACGGCGAATCCCCAAACAACTGGATACCGAGAGGACGGTCTTCCGCACAACTCTTCAACAGCGCCAGGGTTTTGACCCCTTCTCGTACCAGGCCATTGACGCTGACCATTTCGGTAAAGGCCAGCGCGGCGCCTTCTCTACGGCAAAGCAGACGGAAAGGAAGATTTGTAATTCCAGCCAGCGGGGCAAGCACGACGTTGTGCGCCAGGACAAGGCTACCAATAGTTAATGATTTTAGCATGATACACACTGGCGACAAATGCGGGAAGGGAAGATAACATATCAGATATGCCTAAATTTTAGGCATACTAGCACACGTTGTAAAAATGGCAAGGCTAAAATGGAAATTTTAGTTGCCAATATGGAAAAATCCGTTTTTAATGGACTCCGAAACTAGAAAGAGGAATGGGAGAAAGCAAATGTTTGGAATCGGCATGCCGGAAATGATAATTATCCTCGTAATCGCCCTGATTGTTATCGGGCCAAGTAAGCTGCCGGAGCTGGCCAAATCTCTTGGCAAAGGGCTGGCCGAATTCAAAAAAGCCTCGGAAGATTTCCAGAAGAATGTTCAGGAAGAATCACGCAAGAGTGAGGAGAAGGAAGCCGCTCCACAGCAGGTGGCAACTGCAGAAAAAGTGCATGTGGACACCACAGCCCAACCGGCACAGACCGTAACGGCTGAGAAAAAGGATAGTGCGCACTCCTAGTACCACCCCCTGCAATCATCCGGTTAAAAC
>MTLC01003209.1_pt1 | contig 28753 bp, 20 predicted proteins | sample 1982451 | NCBI WGS metagenome assembly MTLC01 (sample SAMN05710165, study PRJNA340218) | biofilm metagenome | isolation source: sample SPH anode biofilm adapted to +100 mV | place: USA | collected 2012-02-03 | reverse complement strand
TTTTTGGTAGCAGTATCATTAGCGGCAGGAGCCGGTGTAGTGGTTAGTCTCTGGTTTAAATTATTTGGAGGTTACTGATGAACATATTTGTAGATGCAATATCTTCTTTAGCTGCTACGGTGAGCTTCGCCATCCTGTTCAATATCAGAGGTAGGAACATCTTCTGGGCTGGAGTAGGGGGTATGATAGGTTGGGTGACAAATGCCTTATTGGTTAGGGAGGGTATGTCACCTATATTTGCGTTGGTTGTCTCTTCAATTCTTTTTAGTGCCTATTCTGAAGTGACTGCACGTATTTTAAGAACACCTGTTACTACTTTGATTATTTGTGCGCTAATACCTTTGGTTCCTGGTGGTGGGATGTTCTATACTATGCTTGCGACTGTAGAGGGCAATACCGAAAAAGCTACCTCTTTAGCTCTTACTACCATTGGTAATGCTGGTGCTTTGGCTGCAGGGGTGATCTTTGTATCGACAATCATGCGATTACTTCCGGAAATAAAGCAACGTAGATCATTTTGATCTATTCCTGAATACAAGGCATATTATAAGGGTAAAACACTCTTTGACGAAAAAAAAAGCCGGCAATTAATTTGCCGGCTATCTTTTTTAGTGGTGATGATGTCCATCAGGTCCGTGAACGTGGCCATGAGCCAACTCCTCATCAGTAGCATCTCTTAACTCAAGAATCTCACCTGAGAAATGTAGAGCCTGTCCTGCTAAAGGATGGTTGAAATCCATTTTAACAGCTTTATCAGTAATCTCTAAAACGAGGCCATCTAAACGGTGACCTTCTTGGTCTTGCATTGGAATGGTATTACCTAAAGAGACCAATGACTCATTGAGTTTACCGTTTTCTTTGAAGATTTCGATGTCAACGTCAATGATGGCTTGTGGATTTTTTTCTCCATATGCCTGTTCAGCGGTAAGTCCAAAGCTAAATTGATCACCCTTGGCTTTTCCTTCAATGTTGGCTTCAAAATCGGGCAGTAACATGCCTGAACCGAAGATGAAAGTTAAAGGACCTCCATCGGCTGTGGTCTGAATCATTTCTCCTTCAGCATTATCAGCACGAAGTTCATACGATAAGGAAACCACCTTGTTTTTAGAAATAGTCATGTTGTTGAAAAATAAAGGTGATGCGGAGGCCTTTTGCTGACCAGCATCACCAGATTATTTATTAAAAATGATAATGTGTCTTTCTTTGGCAAAATTAGTTATAATTATCATTCGTAGAGTGCTTTGATGCTCTTTTATCCGAACAATTTAATCATGCCTGATCGGTATTTGCTGCGGAGTTGGATTGACATTAACTAATAGAGGATTCGATATTGCAGGGTTATTTGCCAAACAGGTTGTACTGTTACTGGTAAGCCTGCAGGTTATAACATCGCCTTGAACAGGAGAGTAGCTGAAGTTGGTATTACCGGATAACACGTTGGTTCCATTTACAAACCACTCAAGTAGGGGCTTCGAGCCGCCGTTTGCTATTTGAGCCATAAAAATGGCTTCGTTGCCTTCACAAATGGTTCCTAGCTGTGCAATGGTTATTGAAGCTGGTAATCACTAATTTATTCATTTTCATTAATCAATCCGTTTTTAATGGCATATTTGATTAGCCCAACAACGCTTTTAGTTTGTGATTTGGTAAATATATTCCGACGGTGGGTTTCTACTGTGCGTTCGCTAATAAATAGTTTATGCGCAATCTGTTCATTACTTAGTTCCTGGGCAAGAAGGTTAAGAATTTCAAGTTCACGCTCTGTTAACTTTGCTGCTGGAACTGACTTTTCCGGTTTATCGTTTCGAAGCTTTATGTTATCCATTAAAATAGCTTGAACAGATTTGCTTAGATATTTTTCACCATTGGCTACTGTTCTTATAGCCTCAATGACCTCATTCATACTTGTTCGTTTAAAGATATATCCTGATGCACCAGCTTCAATCATTAAAGTTATCATCTGAACGTCTTCATGCATTGTCAAAGCTATGATGTTAACACTTTGGTCTATCTCTTTTATTTTTCGGGTAACATCGACGCCAGAGACCTCAGGCATACTAATATCAACCAAGGCTACATTCACGTTAGTTTTCTTTATCACCTGGAGAGCCTCTCTCAGGTTGTGTGCTCCTCCTACAAATTCAATTTCAGATTCATCTTGAAGTAATGACCTGATGCCATCAATCATTAACTGGTGGTCATCTATAATCATTACGCTGATCTTATTTTCCATCTCTATTTTATTAATGGGATTGTAACGGTTACAATAGTGCCTCGATTGCGAATGGCATCTACAAAAACGCTTCCATGAAAATATTCTACCCTAGAACGGAGATTGCTAATGCCACTTTCGGAAAATCCTGGATGGGCACAATCGAATCCTTTTCCATTGTCTTCAACCATCAAGTTGATTTCGTCACTGCTTTGAACCAACTGCAGTGAAATAGAGGTTGCTTCAGCATGTTTGATCACATTGTTTACTAATTCCTGGACTGCACGATAAAGGGTGTTTTGTATTAGCGTATCAAGGTCGTCTACTAATCCGAATGACTCAAATTCTATCTGAAGTTTGTTGCTCCTGTTCAATCTATTCACTATGTCGAGAATAGCTCCTTCAAGTCCTTTGGCTATTAGAACAGACGGTGTTAAATTATGTGAGATTTCACGTAGCTCCTCAAAGGCAGCGTCAATGCTTTGAATTGCTCCTTCCAACAATTCCGTTTGACGTTCTTTGTTTAGATCGGCACGCTGACTAACAGCACTTAAATTAAGTCGCGCCACCGAAAGTATTTGACCAAGGCCATCATGTAATTCGCGCCCAATTCTCCTACGCTCTAGTAATTCGGCTTCGCTGGCTGCTCTTGACTTTTTTTCATTAAGACTGACGACTACATTATGAAGTTTTTCTGACTGTCGATAACGGTAATTTCTGAAAAGAAAGAATAAAGCCAGCAGGCTTAATACAAAAACAATTGCAATTGATACGGATAGTAGGTTCTTGCGACTTATTATCAAACTCTTTCTATCAATCTCTAGTTGTTTAATCTTGTTTGCCTCGTTTAGTGAGATGATCTCCTGATTATATACTTGTCGCAATGATGTTTGGTTCACATGTTGATCTTTCAATAAAATGTATTCTTTATAATAGGTCAGGCTCACTTTATAATCACCTTTAGACTCATGAATCTCTGAAAATAGTCGGTTGCATTCGTAACCTAGTACCTCGTTTTTTAATCTGTTTGCTACTGATTGTGCCGAAACAGCATAAAGAAGAGCCTCTTCCGCCTTGCCTTTGGTAAGAAAGACTTTGGCTAGTCCCATCATCGCATAAGCCTCACGATATGGATCATTGATCTGTTTTGCCATATTGAGAGCCTGCGTATAATGGCTCATTGCCTCCTCTTCAAGACCTGTGGCATGATACATATCGCCATAAGCATTATAAACTAAACAAACTGCAAGCCAATTCTCTGTAGTATGGGAGAGAACTAGTGACTGAGCCAAGTATTTTGCTGCTGAATCAATTTCCATTCGAGCAATAAATACCGTGCCCAAGTTGTTAAAAATCGTTGGCAGAACCAAACTGTCATTTGTCTTTAACGCTATTTTACAGGCTCGACGAAGGTACTCCTCTCCTTTGTTGTATTCTTCAAGACTGAGGTAAATTGTACCAATATTATTTAGTACACTTATTAAGAGATTTTCTGATTTTGCTATATCTAATGCCTTAATCAAGAAGCCAATTGCGACTCGGTAATTACCAGTTCGCTGGTTTACATCACCCAGATTGTTGTATATTATAGCTAACTGATTGCTATCCGGCTTGTCCGTAGATAATTCTAGAGCCTGATAATAGTGGCTTAAAGCCTGTTCATAGTTGTCTTGAACCTGATATGTGGCTCCAACGAAGTTCAATAATTTCATTTTTGACTCTATTGCCAGAGGCTTAGCTTGTTGTAGAGTACCTTGAGCTATCTTCCTGGCACTGTCAATATTGGTATAGAATACTCTTCGAGCTACAAACAATACAGAGTCAGTTTCGTCAACAATCGAGACATTGTGATCCGATTTAGTAATGGTTTCTAGGCGAACCTGCCATAACCAATAGCTTGCTCCTCCTAAAAAGATAACCAGTATTAGTACAAGCCATAGCAATCGCTTCTTGACAATCAATTTCATACTGTTTAAAGTACCAAACATATGGTTTTATCTTCAGTTGGTTTTTTATGCAACATCCTATATGGCAAAGGTACACCAATTAAAATTTCATTTTCTTTAGCTTCAAATACCTACCTATTGCCAAATTGGCTTTTATTGGTAAACGGATATCCATTGCTGTTTTTCATTTCCTGCACCCGATCTTCGTTAATAATCTGGTTTGTAAAAATTTAGAATGGGTGTAAGGTTTAGTCGTTAGCTTTTGTAAGTGACGACCCGAAGGTTTTTTACAATAAATCTAAGTGCTAGCACGGATCTAAAAATAAGGGGAAAATAGGTGCAGGCACCGATTCACAACGTTCTAATTGGGGATACTTTTGTATCAATTATTTACCAATCATTTAATTCTTAAAAATACGATTGACATGTTTACTTTGTCCAAAAGAACGGGGCAGGTTCTAATGCCCATTTTGTTGATACTGGCGCTGGGAAGTAATCCTTTTTCTATAAAAGGACAGACGCTCGACGTGTTAAAAGACGTATGGCCAGGAGTAGGCAACTCGTCATCATTTTATAACTGGATGGCTGTAGCCAATGGCAAGTTGTTTTTTACAGCTGAGGATGAATCACATGGCTTGGAACTGTGGGTGTCTGATGGGACAGAGGCAGGAACGTCTCTATTAAAAGATATTTATCCCGGATCAACATGGAGTTCTGCAGGATGGGCAGGCAATTTTGCTGCTTGTAATGATAAACTATTTTTTATTGCAAAAGATAATGTTCATGGTGCTGAGTTATGGGCCACTGATGGAACGGAAGGAGGCACATATCTTGTGAAAGATATTGGAATAGATCTTGGTTCAAGTTGGAGTGGCCTCGGTAATTATGGCCAACCTGATCAGTTATATACATACAATAATAAAGTTTATTTTGCAGCATGCGATGGTCGTACATCTGGAGGATATCATGACGTTGAACTATGGTGTTCTGACGGAACTGAATCTGGTACTTATATGTTAAAAGATATCCGACCCGATGAGAGCAGCCAACCTAAAGAGTATTGTGAATTTAACGGTGTGCTTTTTTTTAATGCCTATGATGGAAGTCAGAGCTTGGGAGGACATGGTGGGGAACTTTGGGTAACGGATGGTACAAGTGCGGGAACACATCTTTTTAAAGATATTGCTCCTATAGCCTCTAGTGAAACGCCACAATATCTTACGGTTTGTGGTGATAAAATGTTCTTCACAACTGATGATGGTACACATGGGAAAGAACTATGGGTTACTGACGGCACTGACGTTGGTACTCACCTTGTTAAAGACATTCGTACTGATGCGGGATCCGGTAGCTACCCACGCTATCTGACTGCAATGAATGGCCTTATGTACTTTAGAGCTTTCACAAGTAATGCTTCAGGGGCTTTGTATCGTAGTGACGGAACCGAGTCAGGCACTTATCAAGTGGCTCCAAATATATTAGATCCGGTGAACCTCAAGGTTTTTAATGGTAAATTATACTTTATAGCTGCAAATACCTTTGCAGGAGGTGGAATTGGTAATTATGAATTGTATATTTATACCGAAGCCACGGGAGCTACGCTTATAAAAGAGATCAATCCAAGCCCAAGTGCTGGTATTGATTTCAATCCTGGTTCAAACTTTCCTGAAGGATTTGTTGAATACAATGACAAACTATTTTTCAGGGCTTCAGATGATGGTTATGGTACAAAACTTTGGCAAACCGATGGCACTGAGGCTGGAACGATTGCTACACCTAATCAGGAATGTCCTTATCCAGATCCTCTTACACCCCAGATCTTAATTAATTTCACCTTTAAAACATACAATGGCTCACTTTATTTTCCTGGAGCATATTTTGATGATCCCGCTGCAGAGGTTTATAAGTTGACTAATGAACCTGCTCAGTATCAAGTTACAGGCAGTGGAAGTTATTGTCAGAGTGGAACTGGATTACCTGTGGGACTCGCTGATTCAGATATTGGTGTCACTTATACTCTTTATAATAATGGATCCGTAATGATGACTGGCGTAATCGGTACAGGTGAAGCTATTTCATTTGGCAATTGGTTAGCTGGAACCTATACTGTTACTGGTACTAATGCTATTGGAACGGTGAATATGGTTGGTAATGCTACTATTGTGGCTGAAACCCAGTTACCTGTTACTATAATGCTTCAGACACCTCAAACTAATGTGTGTACAGGTCAGACTGTTACTATCTCCACAATTTCCGTTAATGGAGGAAATTCTACCTATGAATGGTTTGTTAATGGCATTGCTACAGGTGCCAATCAACCTACCTATTCGTTTATACCTGTTAACGGAGATCAGGTTTATTGCATACTCACCTCTGATCTGGCGTGTGTTTCAGGAAATCCAGCTATATCAAATATTCTTACTTTGACCGTGAGCGACTTCTTGCCAGCTTCGGTAACAATCAATGCTCAACCCGAAGGATGTAGTGGTTATCTGTTTACTGTGACAGCTTCTCCTGTTAATGGCGGTAATGCCACTTATGAATGGTTTGTAAATGGTACCGTTGTAACCACCTCTTCGCTACCAAGCTATACTTATGTGCCTACAAACGGAGATCAGGTTTATGTAATCATGACATCTGGCCTGACATGTGCCACAGGAAGCCCTGCTACTTCTAACCCGGTAGTGCTAACATTAAATCAACCAGTGACACCGGAAGTGACTATCACTGCAAGTCAGAATCCAGTAGCTGCTGGTACCACTGTGGAATTTACACCAGCATCTTTCAATGGAGGAACACCTACTTATCAGTGGTACGTAAATAATGCATTAACAGCTAGTGGTAATCTTTTTAGTTATGTCCCATCTGATCTTGATGCAGTTTATTGTAAAATGAATTCAACTGTTGCTTGTGTTACAGCTTCAACAGTCACTTCTAATACAATTGTTGTTGATGTAGTTACTGGAGTTGGTGATGAACCCGAAAATGGATTGTCGGTTTTTGCAAATGGAAATACTATTGTAATCGAGAGTTCCACTCCTATTACAGGAAATGCCACTTTAACCAATCTAAGTGGGCAGGTGATTGAAAAGTTCGTATTAAACAACGTAACCCACCATGAGCACAGGATAAATAATGCTACAGGAATTTACCTTATTAAGATTGAAACTAAATTGAAAACAGTCACAACTAAGATGTATTTACCGTAATTTTTTAATTGTAGAGTTTGATTGTAGATAAATTAGGTACCATTATTCTTTTTTATTTGCTTATTAAAGTGTTTTTTTAGTAAAGCAGCCGTTCTCATCACTGAGTTCGGCTGTTCCTTTTATACCTAAATTAAGATCAAGCGGTGAAGTCATTAATCATGCCTGATCGGTATTTGCTGCGGCGATGGATAGACATTAACCAATAGTGAGTTTGAAGTAGCCGGGTTATTCGCCAAACAAGTTGTACTGTTACTGGTAAGCCGGCAGGTTATAATATCGCCTTGAACAGGAGAGTAGCTGAAGTTGGTATTACCGGATAACACGTTGGTTCCATTTACAAACCACTCAAGTAGGGGCTTCGAACCGCCGTTTACTATTTGAGCCATAAAAATGGCTTCGTTGCCTTCACAAATGGTTCCTTGTTGAGTAATGGTTATTGATACTGGTAATGACTCATAGACTGATACCTCAATTCGGGCAGTGTCAATCAAAGGGCATAAAGAGGGAGGATCATAGTACAGTTTAACCATTTGAAGCCCTGTAGCGTTCCATCTGATCACGCAATTATCGTCGGATGAACTGCCCCCTGAGACAATTGAACCCCCGGGTGATAAAATCCATTGGTAGTTAGTCATTCCAGTGGCTCCTTGATAGCTATAATCATTAAGTACACAGACTGAATCCGGACCAGTAAGTTCAGGTATTGCACCGGTTATAGTTATCAGTTTTATCACTGCAAATCCATCTCCACAGCTGTTAGATCCGTATATGGAAACAGTATCCGTTCCAATTGAAGATCCTGCATTAACAGTGATAGAATTGGTTCCCTGACCTGAGACGATGGTAAGTCCGCTACTTACACACCAACTTACATTGGTAGCACCAATTATTGGATCGGTTGAAAAAACGATTCCTGAGGCATTGGTACAAACTTTATTAGGCCCAATAATTCCGGAGGAGGTATCAGGTGATTGACAAAGGGCAAATTTGGCGATAAAGAAATCATTATAACTACCACCATAAGTTGGCTGGTGGCTACCTGGTGTTGCAATTGGATTGCTTCTACTCGTTTGAAAGCATTTGGATGTAACGATTTGCTCTGATGAATTGGTTATTCCAGCTAAATAAATAAAACCATCTTGACTAGCTGTGCAATTAACTATCTGATCATTCCCTAGTCCACCATAATATGTCCCCCATTCTCTTTGCCCGTCATTGGTAAACTTAGTAAGAAAACCATCATAGGAGCCTCTCTTAATGCCTTGGAATGCCCCAGGCGTAACAGTGAGTGTATCTTGAACATTGGATAAACCTACAATGTATACAGAATTGATACTATCGACAAAGAGACCTGAAATTGAACTAGTGTTGAAAAAGGTTCCCATGATTCTTGCGCCGGATGGGTCGAACTTTGTGATGAAATTAAATTGATTGTGAGGGGGAACACTAAGGAAGGTGCCGGGTGTCCCAATATTGTTGGTGGGATTGCCCTTACCACAAATGAAAACGCAGTTACCTGTATCGGCTTTACATACATTCAGCGAATATCCTAAATAGGTACACCAATTTCTGGTTCCATCGGTATTGAAACAAGCTACAAATCCTGCCTCTCCTGAACTGTTTAATGTGGGATTAAAGGATCCTAATGTGGCGATATTACTTGCTGATTTCGTATTACCAAGTATATAAAGTTGCCCCTCTTTAGTTAATGTACAGGAGTGACATCTATCCATATTACTTCCTCCGTAATATGTCCCCCAGATACGTTGTCCATCAGAAGAAAACTTAACTATCATTCCATCTCCTCTTCCACCAGCATAGTTGGGTTGAAAACTACCTGGCGTTGCTATAAAATCAGGTGAAATGGAGGTTCCGCACAGATAAATATTGTTAGTTTCATCGATAACTCCTTCTACGAATGTTTCCATAGATGTATTTTGCGACAAGTATTGTTCATTCCCTCCATAATAAGTTCCCCAAATTAAAAACCCACCAGCTGTAAATTTAGCAATGAATGGATCAGTCTCTCCATGTATATTAGGTTGATGAGCTCCTGGCGTTACCATAGGGTTATTTGGACCGCTTGCAAATCCAAGCATGATTATTTTATCGGAATGATCAACTAGACATTGACTCAGCAAACAATAGACATAGGTGCCCCAGATCTGTTTACCATCCTTTGAGAATTTTGAAATACAACCTTCCGTCGTTGGAGCAATACTACAAGTGGAGACATATGCTCCCACAGTAGTAATATTATTACATGATGCAAGTACTCCGCCAAGGATTAAATCCTGATTAGAATCGATGTTAAGACTATTAGTTGCAATCAGATCATCCGATTCTCCTCCGTAATATGTACCCCATACTCTTGAGGGAAACGGATCTATATAAACCAATACATTTTTGGGTATTCTATCTTTACTTTCAAAACCAAAGGTGTTGTACCCATCCTGCTTAAACATAAAATCTATAGTATATTCTTTACCGTTGTCAACATACCAACACCTTGGGATGGTTTCATTTATAGTTGATAATGTAGTTGCGTACGAAACAACATCATCATTAACTTTCAATGAGTTTGCCCCTGAAACATGCAATTTGATATCAGCTATAGAGGCCCCAGATTTTACGACGAATGTATATTCAAAGGGTTTACCGTTACCCGCTGTAAACACCAAATCAATGCCCGGGTAAATATCTGTGTATGTTACCCTATTATACTTATGAACATTTAGAACAGGTTTCTCAATATTGTAGTAATTGAAATAGGCTTCTGATCTTTCCTCTGCAACCACTCCGTGGTTGATATTTGCCCCTGCCAGATCTATATCAACACGATGACAATATCTGGTAGTGGGTTTATTTATCCGTTTAAGATCCTCAAGTGTTTTCAGCTCTCGACTAAGATTTAGGGAGTCTTTATCCTCTTTCTCTTCATTAGCATAAACATCATAGCTAAATCCACCTCGCCTTAACTGAATATTCATACCGTTACTGTTATACAGATACAAAACATCTTTGTTAGGTATGTTATTTTGATCAATAATTTGCCCTTTGTTTTCGATGAATCCAGTAGCTTTATTTAGTATTGGTCCATTGGCGAAGATGGGTATCTCAAAGATTAAGGTTATAAGGATGGTAGCAAGTTTTCTCATAACAAAAAGTAGGTTTGATAGACAATTTGGATTTCGTACACCGTTAATTGTGTTTTATTGGGTTTGGAGGAGGAATTGGATTGATATCAACAATTAAAGAATTAGATAATGCAGGATTATTCTCTAAGCAGGTTGTTAAACTGGTGATAAGTTGACATGTTATAACATCGCCTTGAACTGGAGAGTAGCTGAAGTTGGTGTTCCCGGAAAACACATTGTTTCCATTAACAAACCAATTGAGTATGGGCTTGGAACCACCGTTTACTATTTGAGCCATAAAAACGGCTTCATTACCTTCACAAATGGTTCCTTGTTGTGCAATGGTTATTGAAACAGGATGAGATTCTTCAACAAATACATTAATAAGGGTTGTGTCAGCTGGAATACATCCTCCTGGATCATCGTAAGCAACACTTATCCATTGGTTTCCTGAACTATTCCATTTGATTTCGCAGCTTTGATCCAGACTTGTTCCACCAGATACAATAGTCCCTCCGGATGAGATTAACCAGAAGTAGTTGTTCATACCCACTTCTGTATTGTAGCTCTCTGTTCTATAGCAACAAACTGTATCGGCTCCTTTTATTGCAGGCGTTTGTGCTGTAACGGTCGATACAACTATAAAAATAGAATAACCATCACCACAGTCATTCCTTCCACGAACTGCAACAGTATCTATTCCAGCAATTGTACCTGTTGAAACCGCTATGGAGTTGGTCCCTTGTCCTGAGGTTATTGATAAACCTCCGGTAACGCACCAAATAATGGTATCCGCATAGGGGATTGAATTAATGGAGAATATATGTCCTGTTGTATTTGTACAAATTCTCTGAGGTCCAATAATTTCATTGGCTGTATCGGGGGTTTGACAAGGGGTAAATTTTACGATGAATCTATCTTCTCCTCCTTGCAATTCATGAGAATGAGCCCCTTGTGTGGCTATAACATTGTTGTTATAGCCATTAATACACTTTTGATCAGTTGAACGATTAGGAGATTTTGTTATTCCTCCAAGGTAGATTTCCCCGTCAGGAGTTGAATAACAATAAGTGCCTTCATCCGTACTAATACCTCCATAATAACTCCCCCATAGAAATTGACCATTATTGTTAAATCTTCCCAAATATGCATCATATAAACCTCTGACAGAGGACTGATAGGTGCCTGGAGAAACAGCAATGGGATGATAAATGCCATTTCCTGCTACAAGAATCTCACTATTACTTTTAATATATATACATTTTATTTGTATTGGGAGGTAGGTTCCCCAAATTCGATTTCCTGCATTGTCAAATTTTGCAAGAAACATTCTATTTGAGAAAGAAGCGGAACTTATGTATGTTCCCGGAGTTCCAATATTATTATATAGATCGTTGTAACCTGTTACATATACGTTATCGCTTAAGTCAACTTGGCAAGTTGTGACAATTTCTCCAAGATATGTACTCCAATTAAATGTGCCAGAAGAAGAAAAACAAGCTAAAAATCCATTTGAAATGGGACCTTTATAGATACTATTAAATGAGTTTCCTGAAGCAATGCCAGTATTTGATGTTGTATATCCACCAATATAGATTAACCCTTGTCCTGTTACAGTAATTTTACTCGTGTAATCATCACCGTTTCCACCATAATATGTTGCCCACTCGCGCTGACCTGTGTACCTGAATTTGACAATATAAGTGTCAAGTATTCCTCCTGCATAAGTGCTTTGATAGGCTCCAGGTGAAACTATTCCATTTTTTATGTTAGTAATACCTTGTGCGTATATATCTCCATAATTATCTGTGGCTAATGATGTTATTGATTCAGCATCCCCCAAACTTGGGCCATTTGAACCTCCATATAGTGTACACCAAAGAAGTAATCCATCGCTACTAAATCTAGCTATGAAACCGTCCATCTCATAAACAATTGTTTGATAGGCTCCCGGTGTAGTCATTGTGAAATCACTCGCTGCACTACCACCGATTACTATATTTCCAAAAATATCCTGGGTATAGCTTGAGATTGTTCCATCAGTGTAGGTCCCCCAAAGTTGATGCCCCTCGGGAGAAAATTTCGCTATGAAACCTGATGAGAAGTCTGTACCTATTGAGGTCATAAAAGCACCATTTGTTGCTATCATGCTAGATGAATTGGTCTGTCCCGCCAGTACAGTGTATTCAGTATTGTATTTGGAGTCACTATCTCTTGAAAATAGTGTATTTCGATTTTCTCCTCCTTCTCCGCCAAAGTATGTACCCCATACTCTTGAAGGAAAAGGATCTATATAAACCAATACATTTTTAGGTATTCTATCTTTACTTTCAAAACCAAAGGTATTGTGCCCATCCTGTTTAAACATAAAATCTAAAGGATATTCTTTGCCGTTGTCAACATACCAACACCTTGGAATGGTTTCATTGATTGTTGATAGTGTAGTTGCATACGAAACAACATCATCATTAACTTTCAACGAGTTTGCTCCCGAAACATGCAATCTGATGTCGGCTATAGAGGCTCCCGATTTTACGACGAATGTATACTCAAAGGGTTTACCGTTACCCGCCGTAAACACCAAGTCAATGCCCGGGTATATATCTGTGTATGTTACCCTATTATACTTATGAACATTAAGTACAGGTTTCTTAATATTATAGTAATTGAAATAGGCTTCTGATCTTTCCTCTGCTACCACTCCGTGATTGATATTCGCCCCTGCCAGATCTATATCAACTCGGTGATAATACCGCATAGTGGTTTTATTTATCCGTTTAAGATCCTCAAGTGTTTTCAGCTCTCGACTTAGATTTAGGGAGTCTTTATCCTCTTTCTCTTCATTAGCATAAACATCGTAGCTAAATCCACCTCGCCTTAGCTGTACATTCATACCATTACTGTTGAATAGAAATAGTACATCCGGATTAGGTTTATAATTCTGATCAGTAATCTGTCCTTTGTTTTCAGTAAAACCTGATGCTTGATTTTTATTAAGTGAAGTGGATGCAATACAATTTGAAGAAATGAAGGTTAAGAAAAGAAGTACCGATAAACTCTTTGAAAAAAGTAAATGACTCTTTTGAAAGAGCTTAATTTCGCTTGGAAATTCACTTTGAGAAAGTGATATATATCTAATCCAATAAACTTTAAACATCCTCTTTGACATTATAATTAAAACTGAGGCTAAATTATAAATATTTTAATGCCATATAGTTTTATTCTAACTTTTTTTGAGGAATTATTTATCTCTAACTTAATTCTTACCGGGATAAATATATTTACCAGGCCTAAAATTCTGAACATCTGTACTAATCAAAAAAAAGATAGGGGAGATCTTCCCCTATCTTTGAATAAAATGTACCTATTTGATCTAATGTTAAGTTGTTACAATCTTAATGTTGTACAACTGTATCTTTCTATTTCAACACTTGATTTACCAGTGCTGCTGCTTCGCTTAATAGTATAGCTGAATGAACTTGCAGCCCTGATTGATCTATTAATTGTTTGCCTTCTTCGGCATTTGTTCCCTGAAGTCTTACTATAATGGGTATTTCAATAGAGCCGATGTTTTTATAGGCATCAACTATGCCCTGTGCAACCCTGTCACATCTTACGATACCTCCAAAAATGTTAACTAGAATTGCCTTTACATTTGGATCTTTCATAATGATGCGGAATGCCTGTTCAACTCGCTTTGCATCGGCTGTTCCTCCAACATCAAGAAAGTTGGCTGGTGCTCCGCCTGACATCTTGATCATGTCCATGGTTGCCATGGCTAGTCCTGCTCCGTTTACCATACAACCTACGTTGCCATCAAGTTTAACGTAGTTAAGCTTATATTGTCCTGCCTCGACCTCCGTTGGATCTTCTTCATCAAGATCGCGCATCTCTACAATATCAGGATGTCTGAAGAGTGCATTGCCGTCTATACTAACTTTTGCATCAGCCGCAAAGATCCTTCCATCTGAGGCTTTTATTACCGGGTTGATCTCAAATAATGAAGCGTCTGCACCTTCATAAGCCTTATATAGTGACATGGCAAATTTTACCATGTTTTTGAATGAATCACCTGATAATCCCAGATTGAAAGCTATTCTTCTTGCTTGATAGGGAAGCAATCCTGTACGAGGATCTATCTCTTCAGTGAAAATAGCCTCAGGACTCTCTTCTGCAACTTGCTCGATATCCATGCCACCTCTCTGAGAATAGACAACCATGTTTCTTCCCTTCTGACGATTTAGCAGAATACTCATATAGAATTCGAGAGTTGGTTCTGCTCCTGGATAGAATATGTTCTGCTCTATAAGGACTTTCTTGACCAGCTTACCTTTTGCTCCGGTTTGTGGTGTAACTAAATTCATCCCTATAATGTCACCAGCAAATTGCTCCACATCAGCCAGACTCTTTGCAATTTTTACACCTCCGCCTTTTCCTCTGCCACCGGCGTGAATCTGTGCTTTGACCGCCCATTTATCTGTACCAGTCTTTTCTTGTAGCGTTTTGGCTGCAGATATGGCCTCTTTCGGATTGAAAGCAACTATACCTTCCGGAGTTGATACCCCATATTGGCGAAGAATAGATTTTCCTTGAAATTCGTGTAGGTTCATGTGATTGGAGTTATCGATTGTTATAAATTGCTGATCTGAACAAAGTTTTTGTATTGCTTTGTTTGCATCTTTAACAATTATTTTTTCGCTTTGTTTAGCCAAAACGCTTTTTCTGACAAAAAGAGTCTGTTTTTTTTTGGAGGTCTATTCATTAACTTTGGTCAATCAAAATCAATCGCATAAATGGGAAAAAGGGTACTCTTCATTGGTTGTCTTTTTTGTACTTTCTACGTTTCTCTCTTCTCACAGAATAGACCTGAATTTCAGGTTAGGAGGACTTCTTCTATTCCTAAGATTGATGGACTGGTTAATGATTCTTGCTGGTTCAAGGTTTCACCAATACATGATTTTACTCAATATGTCCCCTATAATGGTAACCCAGCAAGTCAGGTTACTGATGTCTATGTTCTTTACAGTGATGAGGCTCTTTTTATTGGAGCAATACTCTATGACAAACATCCGGATAGTATAAAGGCTCAGTTAGGTGCCCGTGATACTGAGTATATGAATACGGATTATTTTACTGTCTCTCTTGACCCCATTGGCGATGGTCATGAAGCTTATATATTCACTGTGACATCGGCTAACGTTCAACTCGACTCTAAGTCATCGGATGAGACTTTTGATGCTGTCTGGCAGAGTAATACCTCCAGAGGAGCCTTTGGCTGGTCGGTCGAAATTAAAATACCCTACTCTGCAATCCGATTTCCGAAAAAGGACATCCAGACATGGCGATTGCAATTTGAACGTTCTATTCGTAGAAATAGAGAACTCTCTCAATGGGCTCTGATTCCTAAAGATGTTAGTAATGTCATAGATTATTATGGGAATGCCACTGGCGTTGAATTTATTGATCCTCCTTTAAGACTCTCTGTTTCTCCCTATATTTCTACGGCACTTGAACACTATCCTTATAATAATGAGGGTAAAAGTAACTATAGCCACTCTGTAAGTGGGGGTGCCGACCTTAAGGTTGGACTGAGTGAAAGCTTCACACTTGATGTGACGCTTCTCCCAGATTTTAGTCAGGTTAAGTCTGATAATCAGATTAAAAATCTCTCAGCCTTTGAGACTACTTATGAAGAGCAACGCCCCTTCTTTAATGAGGCTATGGATCTTTTTAAAAAGGGAAATGTGTTCTATTCCAGACGAATTGGTGGGTTACCGGTAGGGTATTATCAGTTTCTTAAAGAGGCTAATTATCCGGGAGTCGAGATTGTTTCAAATCCGGTCAAAACGAACCTGCTAAATGCAGTTAAAATATCTGGTAGAACAAGGGGTGGTACCGGATTAGGTTTTTTGAATGCGATAGTTGATGAGACTTATGGTGAGGTTATCACTCCTGACTCTGTCTCTATGTCTATACTAACCTCCCCTAAAACGAATTATAATGTTATGGTTTTCGATCAGAATTTTGGAAATCAATCGAACATCTATTTTATTAATACTAATGTTTATCGGGATACCAAGTTCCTCTCCAGTAATGTCTTATCAGGTGGACTGACTCTGAATAATAAGAGTGTAACTTATGGACTAACTCTAAATGGGAGTATGTCTCAGAAATATAAAGAGTTTAAACCTGAAAGCAGCAATTTCGTAAATGGATTTAGGTATGACCTTAAGATTGAGAAAAAAAGGGGTGCCTTTAGATGGTCTCTTCAAAGTGCCCTTGTAGATGACCATTATGATGCTAATGATCTTGGCTTGGTCTTAAAAAGCAATTACTCAGCACTAACGGCAACGGCTGCATATAATGTTTATGAACCGTTTTGGAAACTTAGAGATTTTCATACTAAGGTTGTAGCAACTTATACTAAACGATTAATGGGGGGTGATACGGAGGAAAAATCGATCAATATCTCTGCAAATACTACCACAAATGGGTATTTGTCTTTATGGTCTACACTTAGCTTGAACCCTTTTAAGACTTACGATTATTATGAAACCCGCGATGATGACAGATATTATCTCCAACCTGCCAAGTATAGCATCTACTTTGGGTTTTCTTCCGATTATAGAAAACCTCTAGCTTTTGATGGATCTCTCACTTATGCAAAAGGAGAGGGCGATTATCGTAGTTATGAGTTCTCATTAGGCCCGGTTATTCGTCTAAGCAATCATGCTCAACTTAATTTTACAGCCAGCTACCAATATACATCTGATGAGGAGGGGTATGTCGGAACTGAAAATGCACAACTCGGTTATTTTATCATCTTTGGTTCAAGAAATATCACCGGTTCTGAAAATTCACTTAGTCTCGTTTATGCTTTTACTTCCAAGCTGGTAGCCACTGTATGGTTAAGGCATTACTGGCTTCAGGGTGACTACTATAAATACTGGAATCTCAATGATGATGGGACTTTAAAAGCTAATGATACCGACTATAACGCTGATTTTAGCTTTAATAGTCTTAATTTTGATTTTGATATTGGCTGGGAGTTTGCCCCGGGATCAAAACTTTCTTTGACATTTAAGCGTTCTCTGACTGATGACTTGAATGAGTCTGGTAGAAGTTATTTCTATAATTTGAATCGTGTAATCGACTCTCCTCAGTTGACGAATGCAAGCATTAAGCTCTTGTATTACTTAGATTACAAGAATATAAGAAGCTGGTTTATAAAGAATAAACAAAAAAAATCTTGAGAATGGTTGTCTCTTGCGAATCGGTAAATAAAAGCTACGGGGTTCTTCAGGTACTTAAAGAAGTGAGCCTTACTGTGAATAAAGGCGAGATCATCGCTATTACAGGCCCCTCTGGTGCTGGAAAGTCTACATTATTACACATCTTAGGGACTCTTGATAAACCTGATTCAGGTCGCTTGATTATTGATGGAGCTGATTGTATGTCGCTATCTGAGGGTGGTCTCTCCTCGCTTCGAAACCGCAAGATAGGATTTGTGTTTCAGTTTCATCATCTTCTTCCGGAGTTTACAGCTATCGAAAATGTGATTATTCCGGGATTGATTGCTGGTAGAAAGGAACAAGAGGTCAGAACAGAAGGAATACACCTTCTGAAGTTGCTTGGACTAGAATCCAGGGTATCGCATAAACCCTCAGAGATGTCTGGTGGGGAACAGCAGCGCGTTGCCGTAGCTCGTGCTTTAATCAATAAACCTGCGGTAGTCCTGGCCGATGAGCCTTCCGGAAACCTGGATAGTCAGGCGGCATCTGACTTGCACGATCTTTTCTTCAGGTTACGTGAAGAGATTAATCAAACCTTCATTATTGTCACCCATAATGACCTGCTTGCAACAAGGGCAGACAGGGTCATCAAACTCAAGGATGGTAGAATCGAACTCTAATTTACCGACAGTTTTCTAACAACTTCAACTGTAGCACTTATTTGAGCTACTTCAATTGAAGTACATCTTTGAGGAACTTGCCCGTAAAAGATTTCTCGCAGTGGATGATCTCTTCTGGTTTCCCCTCAAAAACGATATTTCCACCTTCCATGCCACCTTCTGGCCCAAGATCGATGATCCAGTCAGCCGATTTAATAATCTCTGTGTTGTGTTCGATAACAATAACTGAATGTCCTTTTTCTATGAGAGCATTAAATGAAGCCATCAGTTTCGCAATGTCGTGAATATGAAGCCCCGTAGTTGGCTCATCAAAGATGAAGAGGGTTGTCTTATCACTTTGCCCTTTACTGAGGAAGAAGGCTAGTTTTACGCGTTGGGCTTCTCCTCCTGAAAGAGTGCTACTTGGTTGTCCCACTTTTAGATACCCAAGCCCTACATCTTGTAGAGGCTTTAGTCTTGTAATAATCTTTTTACACGATGAACTGGTAGTTGCGTGTTCCGTAAAGAATGAAACGGCCTCATCAATGGTCATATCAAGTAGCTGTCCGACATTGAGCCCTTCAAATTTTACATCAAGGGTCTCCTCTTTAAAACGCTTTCCCTTACAACTCTCACATGTTAGAGTCAGGTCGGCCATGAATTGCATCTCAATATGTACCACACCCTCACCTTCACAGGTCTCACAACGCCCCCCTTCAACATTAAATGAAAAGAACCCTGGCTTGTAGTTTCGCTGTGTAGCTAAGGGTTGGGCTGCATAAAGTGCACGCACTTCATCCCAGACTCCAACATAGGTTGCAGGGTTTGATCGAGAACTCCTTCCGATAGGATTTTGATCAACCATCTCGATATCCTCAATTCTCTTAATATCTCCGGTTATCGCCTTATGTCTGCCAGGCTTCTCACTGCTTCCCCCTAGTATGTTTTTAAGGGCAGGGTAGAGGATCCTCTTAACTAAGGTGGTCTTCCCTGAACCACTAACCCCCGTAACGGCTACTAATGTATGTAGTGGGAATTTGACGTCCAGATTCTTTAAATTGTGCTCAGAAGCTCCCAGAACCTGAATATACTCTTTCCATGGGCGACGAAATTTGGGAGTGACAATGGATAGCTTGCCACTAAGATACCTCCCGGTATAGCCATTATTGCACTTAAGTAACTCATTAATCGACCCTTGAAACACCAACTCTCCTCCATTACTTCCAGCCTCAGGCCCTATGTCAATAATATGATCTGCTGTTCTTATTATCTCTTCATCATGCTCAACAACAATGACGGAATTACCGAGATCTCTTAGTTGCTTCAGAACAGTAATCAGCCTGAGTGTATCACGAGGGTGTAACCCTATCGATGGCTCATCAAGAATATACATTGACCCAACTAATGATGACCCTAATGCTGTTGAAAGATTCAATCGTTGTGACTCTCCTCCACTTAATGAACTGCTTAAACGATTAAGATTCAAATAATGAAGTCCAACATCATTCATCACCTTTAAGCGGGTGCGTATTTCTGTTAATAGCCTTCTTCCTACTTTTTCATCATGGTCAGTAAGCGTGATGTTTTGGAAAAAGTCAAGAAGTTTGTCGAGTGGCATGGTAACAAGTTGATGAATTGAATGTCCATCAATCTTGACATAACCGGCATCTGCCCTTAAACGGGTGCCATTGCAATCAGGACAGGTTGTTTTTCCTCTATATCTGGATAAAAGTACCCGATATTGAATCTTATAGAGGTTTTCTTCAACCATCTCAAAAAATTGCTTTATCCCATTGATCTCATGATCACCATTCCAAAGCAGGTTGGTCTCTCTCTCTGTTAATTCATGATAAGGCTTATGAATATGAAAGCCTTTCTTTGAAGCTGCTAAAATAAAGTCAGCCTGCCATTCACTCAGTTTATCTCCTTTCCAGCAAGCAACCGCCTCTTCATAAATCGATCGCGTCTTGTCAGGTATAACCAGATCTTCACTGATTCCAATGATGGTGCCAAAACCTTCACAACGCTTACACGCTCCATAAGGGTTGTTAAAGGCAAAGAGGTTTACGGTTGGCTCTTCAAATATGATCCCATCAGCCTCAAATCGATTGTTAAACTCTTTTATCTTCCATTCATTATCCTCAAACCATTCAATCTTACAATCTCCAGCCCCTTCATAGAAGGCTGTTTGTATTGAGTCAGCTAATCGACTCGTCATCTCTTCATCAGATTGATTTGTGACTATTCGATCTATGAGGATAAAGATTGATGTGGCATTGATCGTTTCACTGGCTGCTTTTAGTTTATCCTCTATCTTGACAATCTCTCCGTTGATTGAAAGTCGGGTGAAGCCCTGTTGTAGTAAAATAGTTAACTTCTCTTCAAGGGTTCGCTCCCCATTTGGTGGGAGCGGAGCTAATACTGAGACTTTTGTTGCCTTGGGAAAACTATTGATAAAGTCAACCACCTCTGAAACAGTATCCCGTTTAACCAACTCACCGGAAATTGGAGAGTATGTCTTTCCAATTCGTGCATATAACAGTTTTAGATATTCGTATACCTCGCTACTGGTTCCAACTGTTGATCTGGAGTTAACGGTGTTAACCTTTTGCTCTATTGCTATGGCCGGTGCAATACCTTTTATAAAGTCTACCTCCGGTTTTACCATTCTACCAAAAAACTGACGCGCATATGAGCTGAGACTCTCAACATATCTTCTTTGCCCCTCTGCATAAAGCGTATCAAAAGCCAATGATGATTTACCCGATCCTGATAGGCCGGTTATTACAACAAATTTATTTCTAGGGATTTCGACAGAGATATTCTTTAAGTTGTGTTGTCTTGCACCTTGAATCAATATGGAGTCTGGTAGTCTCTTTTTTTCTAAGTTTTGCACAGTTCTAGAGCGTTTATAAGGCAAAGTTACGATAAGTTATTGTGGTGATAGATCAAAAAATCAGGTTGAAAAATGTAAAATTTTTGGAAAAGTATTGTATTTGCTCAATAGTTCATTATATTTGTTGCAAATCCATAAAACCTACTGCCTATAGATTGACTTTTTACCCTTTGTTCATTCTTACAAAAAGGGAAATATTATGAAACGCTCCGTGTTAACTGACCAGGAGCTGGTCAATCTTTACTCTTCAGGTGATGAGTCAAGTTTAGCAGAGTTGATCGATCGTCATAGAGATCGACTATTTGTCTATTTAATGATGGCATTGAAAGATCAGCATCTCGCTGAGGATTTCTTTCAGGATACTTTTATTAAAGTCATCAAAACAATAAAATCCGGTTCCTACAAGGAGGAAGGTAAGTTTCTTCAATGGACCCTACGGATTGCACACAATCTTTGCATCGACCATTTTCGCAGACAAAAAAGAATGCCTGTAATTGACCCGGGTGATGAACGTGATATCTTTGAACATCTCGAGGTGAGCGACCCCTCAATCGAACAGATGCTTATCACTAATCAGATCCATACTGATGTCAGAAAACTGATTGATTTTCTGCCCTCGGAACAACGCGAAGTATTATTGATGAGACATTATGATGATTTAAGCTTCAAAGAAATCGCCGAAATCACCGATGTCAGCATCAACACAGCCTTGGGAAGAATGAGATATGCATTGATAAACCTAAGAAAACTGGTCGCAAAGAATGATATCATGCTTTCTGCATAATTATTTTTATCTAAAAATAATATTCGGGTAATGAGGCCGTTATTTAGTTATTCCGAACAATAACTAAGTAAGAGCCTATGGATCATAGCTACAATCGAGTCCCTTTTTTACATAATGAATTAAATGATACCATCTCGGTACATTATCCGAAACTTAGACTGCCTTCAAGTTATTTGGTGAAGTTTATCCTTGCTTACTCTGCCAGCTTGAATGTTGTCGTTTCCAAGTCCTTAGGAAACATTCAGATTATGGTTAATTAACCTAATGGTTTAAACAGTAAAAGGCTGCCAACTAGTTGTGCAGCCTTTTTGCTTTATACAATTTTTATCTTTCGGATTTAAACTTCTATAGAGAAGTTATTTTATCTCTTATCGGAAACTATGCCGTAAACCATCCTAGAACTTATAGCTCAGTCCAATTCCTAAACTCTGTTTGAACTGAGTTCCTGGTCCCTCCCCAGTTTTTATCTTAACATTATTCTCCTCCTCATACCTTGGAATCATAATGTTATGATCATATATCACTTGAAATCTAATGGTTGAGCTCAGAAACTTATTAATCTGGAAGTTGAGCATCGTCTCGAAGTTGATATCAATATTCCATCTGTTCCTCTGGTTCTCATCCAGGTAGTTGTTGTAAAGCTGAAGCCTTGAGTCTACATTTACGTTTTTAAAAACCTCCTTTTTGAATCTTGCATTAATATTAATGCCAAATTCAGGTTTAATATTTCTTCCTTCCTGTACAATATTCCCTGCCGTATCATAGGTAGCCTTAGTGACACCAAAAGCTCCCTGATTAGCCAAATTCTGATCTAATACAAAGGTGAACTTTCCGGAAGCCGGGCTTAAAAAGAGGGTGAAATACTCCCATTTTTTATACTGTATACCTATCGAGGCGGTGAGATAACCTGGTGCCATAAAGGTTGAGATGACAGTACTATCATCAGGATACTTAAATCCATCTGAGAATTGGGTCTTGAAGTTAATCTGCGATGTGTATTGCCAATTTCCAGTAGATTTGATTCCAAAGGAGGAAAATAACTCAATCTTATCATCTGTTTTTCTGAGTTTTTTCCCTTCTAATTGCATGATACCATAGGCAAGATTCAGTTGATGCTCAATTAGTAATGTCTTGGTGTTCTTAGCGGCATTCAAAACTAGATAGGCTGTTCCTGCAAGAGAGTTCTCTCCCCCCTCAGCCCAGTTAGAAAGCGAGTTTTGACTGAATGAGAGTGATGTTAATCCTGTGTATTTCCATGTTTTTACTGAATCTGGTAATGATACCGGCTCTGATAAACGAGCAAACAGACTTGTTGCGGAAAGTAGTAATAGAATGCTAAGGATGTATGGAATAACTCTTTTTTGCATCGTGCTTGAGAATAGCCTGAATAGATGTTAATTTTATTTACAAAGGTAAGAAGTTCAGGTTTTATAACGGTTTTTCACGATTAACTATTGTTGTTGGGTCACTATTTGTACCGAATATTTTGGTTATTATCTCATTGGCAGCTTGATGATTTTTCAAACCAACCATTATGTTCTTCCCCTCCTTCATCTCAAGATAGACCCCATAACTTCCGGAAATTGTATAGGCTTTTCCCTTCTTTCCCCGCTTTAATCCCCATCCGCCATAGTCTCTCATCGGATTGTATTTTATAACACTTGCCGTTGAAACTTCATCCCATGTTATGACCTTTTTTCTAATCTGGAAGGGCTGAAGTTGAAAGGCAATGCCAGTGGTTCCAATTGCTACTTTAAGCTTGGTGAAAATTAATAGGGCTAAGAGAGGCAGGTTTATAAGACTGAAAAAAATCAAGAATTCTGACCATTCCATCTCTTTGGCTTTTAACACTGCGAAAAGACCGACGGTTATGGTAATAATATTTGATGTAAAAAATGGTATTAGAACCCAAGTTTTATCCATTTTGTCTGATTCGGTGAAAAGAATCTTACCAAGTTTAAAGTTGTCGGTCATTTTTAAATTGATAGTGATAGGTAACGTTCTAACAAAAGTAGATTTAATATGCAGTTTAGCGATGCAATCTGAAAGGTCAAGAGGTATAGACACAGATTATATATAGTGATTTCCTGAGGTTGTCTTCTTTGTAAAGGGAGCTACTGCGCGTGTAAAGATACCATGCATATAGGCAATAGCCATGCCATAGTTGGTTACCGGTATTCCTGCTTTAATGGCAGGCCTTAACCGGCCACTTAATTGTCTTGCGGTGATGACACATCCTCCACACTGAACAATCAGCGCATAGTCATGAATTGGCCTTGAAAGCTTGTCCAGACCCGAAACTACATCAAATTCAAGTTTCTTACCTGTGAATTGGCTCATCCAACGAGGCAGTTTTACCCTCCCTATATCATCACATGAGACCTGATGAGTGCATGATTCAAGCATTAATACCCTGTCTCCATCTTTCAGTTCACTGATAACTGGCGTGCCAGCCAGATAGTTTGCAAACTCGCCTTTCTGGCGTGCAAGGACTATACTGAAGCTGGTGAGAGGGATCTCTTTTGGTACAATGGCATCGGCTTTTAAGAAGACCTGACTGTCTGTCACCACTAAAGCAGGCTTTGGAGAGAGTTTTCTTAAATACTCATCGGCTTCCCGCTCTTTGCATATTAGGGCTATGCCGTCGTTATCCAGGATATCTCTGATGACCTGAACCTGAGGAAGTATGAGTCGTCCTTCAGGCGCTTCATTGTCAATGGGTGTGATCAGAAGAACCGAGTCACCCTGATTGATCAGATCGCCAATCAAGGTGGTTGGTTTACCTATATCAGGAGGAAGTGTATTTCTTATTGATTCAACCAGATGGCTAATCCCGGTTCCTGATAAAGAATTGATTATTATTGGACTGTTTCCGGTTATTACCTCCAATCTACTAATGAATTCCGAGGTAGGGGAGAAGATATCAGACTTATTGCAGATGGGGATAACAGGTATCTCTTGGTCTCTCATCTCGCTGATTAAATCATGCTCTTGCAAATCAATCACTTCATTGGTAAACACAAAGATGGCAAGATCGCATTGTGCAATGATGCCCATGGTCTTTTCAATACGTTTTTTGCCAAGTTCACCTATATCGTCAATGCCGGCAGTATCGATTAATATGGTTGGCCCTATGCCCTTTATCTCAATGCTTTTTTTAACAGGATCAGTGGTTGTTCCTGCTACATCTGAGACTATAGCCGTTTGCTGACCTGTAAGTGCATTAATAAGCGAGCTTTTGCCATTATTCCGTTTTCCGAAGATGCCAATATGAGGTCTGTTCTCTTTTCCAAGAGCCATTGTGTTTCGTTTTAGATATTGTTAAAATCAGAGATGTTGAAGCCGAGTTTAGTAAGACGTGCAGGGTCAAGTATCTTTTTAAGCTGTTCATCTGTCACAATTTTTAAGACTCTGTTGGCTTCAAACACGGAGCAATTATTCTCGGTCATATACTTTGAGAGGATGGCGGCTTGATGGTACCCGGTAAAGACGGCAATGGCAGTTGTGACTGCGGGACTCTCAAATAGTCGTGATTCTGCTTTTTGTTGGTCTATAACCAGATCGGCAATCAGGTTATCAGCAAGCGAGCGGCACGCATTTGTAAGTGATTGAATACTTGATAGCAGGGCATCTCCGATTGTTGGAATGTAGGCATTCAGATCAAGACAGCCTGATGCGGCAAGTGAGGTGATTAGTTGATCATTGGCGTAGACTTTATGAGCCTCACAGATTACATATTCTACTATTACCGGGTTCACTTTAGCCGGCATAATAGAGCTTCCAACTTGTCGGGCTGGTATCTTCACCTCAGATGAACCATTCAGGTTACTGGCAAGAATTCGTAAATCAGAGGATATTTTTTCCAGATTTACGGCAAGGGCTTTAAGAATTGCATGAACCTCGACTAATGAGTCTTGGTTTTGAGTAACATCAGCCAGATTCTCGCCACGCGTTATCGGCAGCTGGGTTATAAGTCGTAGTGTCGGTGTTGCCTCCATCACAAAGAACTGTGGGACTCCAACAGCGGTACCAATAGCACTTCCTCCGAGGTTCACCACTTTAATACGCTCAAGTGCTTTTGAAACCCGCCACCAATCGCGTGCAAGTGCATCGTTATAAGCACTGAAAAGCTGGCCGTAAGTTGAGGGAACGGCTGCCTGCATCTGAGTAAATGCCAGTCGTGGTATATCCCGATAGGTTTTTTCAGACTCCTCCGTTTTTTTTCTTAGATGGTCAATGGCACTCTCCAGTGCTTGTAGCATCCGCATTGCTGCTACCTTTAGTGCAGTGGGAACAACATCATTGGTGCTTTGATAGATATTAGCATGTTCAATAGGGTCAATGCTGGAATAATCGCCAGGCTGCTTCCCAGATATCAATAAAGCCCTGTTTGCAATGATCTCATTAACGTTCATGTTAATGCTTGTACCTGCTCCACCTTGGGTTGCCGGTACGATGAAATAATCAAACCATTTGCCATCCATTATTTCGATGGCAGCTTGTTCCATTGCCTTAAGTTTCTCCTCTTCAATGATTCGGAAGGGGATCTCAGAAGGAGTAAGGCTGCTTTTGAGAGCTTCATAATATTTATGACATGTTTGATAGCATGCCAATTTTACAGCTCCCATAGCTTTATACCATTCGTTATTAAATCTTATCTGATCGGGGAAGTTTTGACTTGCCCTTACCGAATGGATTCCAAAAAGTGCATCAGAAGGAATGGCTTGCTGGCCTAGAAAGTCCTCTTCAACTCTTGTCTCAACCATTAGTTAATGTTTAGTTTTTTTCTGATCTCTTTTGGAAGAGCATCTTTATGGATAAGAATAGCAACAGTGTTTAACCTTAAATATGCATTACTCATATTTAAAAATCCACCATTTTCGTTGCTGTTGGTATCCCATGAGTTTTTCGTGATATAAAACAGGGTTCCGGTTTGATCTTTTAACAGGCCAGTTAGAAGCATTAGATGGTCGTCAGTTGAAGTGAGGTTGTCAAAAGCCTTCTGACGGTCAGCTTGTGTTACCTCCTTCTCTTTTACAGGAGTCTTAAACTGATACATAGCCTGAGACTTCTCTTTCGGGGTAAGTTTTTCCCACTTTTCTTTCTCTGAACCGGTGAGGTCATTTAGTGAAGCATCAGGTGCAATAGCAAGGGCATTATTATGAGAGAACCCTTTGTCGCTTACATCACCATCCCAGCAAACAGGATAGCCACTTTTCAGTGCATGATCTATCACTTGCATTAACTCGTCAATGGGCAGGTTATAATAAGATGCAAAATCATAGTTATCAGGAATAGCAAGATAAGAGGCTTTATAAAAAGGAATATGATTATAGGAGGTGATTTCTACATAGTCATCAGGGTTGAACTTAAGTGACTCCATGAAAGCAATAGGCGATACCATTTTCTTGTCTTTTCCTTCAACCTGAGTTGGGATAGCTCCAAGATAAGCATCCAGAATACTGTTAAATGCTTTTAGCCAAGACTCAGAGAGTTTTCTGTTAGGATTTTCAGATACCTCTTTCACGAAGGCTTTTAGAACCGCATCAAGCTCACCATGCTGGTGTTTCTCTTCACCATAATTTCTTCCGGGATAATCTTTCTCGGTAACAAAACCGTATGTTTTTGCCAAGTTGATGACCTGATGTGCCTGTCCACCGGGACCAAAATTGGCACTACTATGCAGTCTGACGAAGTTAAGAGCTTTCTCAGGATAGGCTAGTCTTACGTAATACATCTCACTAAGGTCAAGGTTTGGACTACCCATTCTTAAAAGTTCCGCTTCGATAAACCCGACAGCGGCAAAACTCCAGCATGTACCAGATGCAGCCTGATTTTTGACAGAGGTGTGTTTTACCGCAGCAATTGTATCGAATGAGTATTTTAGCGTGTCTTTTTGATTAACAGGTTTTTGAGAAAAAGAAAGTTGGTTAAATAGCAGAATTAAGGCGCTAAAGAGAGCGAATGCTTTAGTATTCATTATGGCGTTTTTTAATTGTGTTTAATTTTCCGGATTAATTATTCATTGAGTTGCATAATTGTAACTTGAAATGGTGACAGTCATGTTATTTGTGAATCATGATTTTTAGAAAGATCAATTCATGCTTTACAGATGATGCAGAGGTTTATAAATGGACAAAAATTGAGTTCTGAAATGCTCTGATTGAGTTGGGCAAGTATTTTAAAACAGAACTTCAATTTCCATGTCAGATTAAATTTTAAAATTGCTCTAATTTAAACAATCCTGCATTTACAAAATTAAGCAAACTTGAAACAAGAGGCTTAAAAAACATTTTATGAGGCGATCTATTCAAATAGCCATTAGATCTTACTTTTGTCTTCCTTTTCCTTCTCCCAACTCCCCTTGTTCTAATCTTTTCTCACCTAGGATTTCAGGTTGCCTCTTTTTCCAAATTTTAGAGCCCCCTGTTTTTCCCAAGACCATTATCCATTTTTCATTGACATCTACCTCAATTTTTTGGGGAGATAATTAATTATGACTAAAGGGTCGCTAAGACGTTTTAGAACAATAGCTGAATGGAGAGACTTTAAGTCAAATTTCAACATTATCTCAACATCTTCTCAAAATCATCTCAACATCTCCTCGACATCCTCTCAATATCCTGTCAATATCCCCTCTATATCCTCTACCTATAGTGTTCTTATCTTACACGAGTT
>MTLC01003072.1_pt2 | contig 28909 bp, 23 predicted proteins | sample 1982451 | NCBI WGS metagenome assembly MTLC01 (sample SAMN05710165, study PRJNA340218) | biofilm metagenome | isolation source: sample SPH anode biofilm adapted to +100 mV | place: USA | collected 2012-02-03 | reverse complement strand
TCTCCCTATCCTCTCCCTATCCTCTCCCTATAAACTCGTGTAAGGTTAGAACAATACAGGTAGTGGATAGGTAAAGGATAGGTAGAGGCATAAGAGCTGGAGTCGTCGAGAACAAGAGCTGGAGTCGAGAAGAACATGAGGGATACAAAGGATAAAGTGGTTTCGACTTCGCTCAACCACCGGGTCGCTACCTGAGCGGAGTCGAAGGCGAGGAAGCGGAACCTCTTCTATTACCAGACTATTTTATGAAGTGTTTTGGGCTTTCATTTAGGGTGTCCCAGTGTCGAAGTCAGGAAAAATGGATACCAAAAATTGAAATAAAAAACCGGAGTAAAAAATACTCCGGCTAAGGGTAGAAACTCATGTCCTACACAAGTTTAGTAAATTGTTCCAATTACAAAAACAAACAAATGTCGGATCTTGGTATAAAGTTGATTAGCCAATCGATTTAAACATTAATAAAATAAAAGTAAAAAAATGGCAGGTACAGCCAACCCAATTGTGGCCAAAATCAAGCCTCTCCATTTAAAGCCATTTTTTCCTTTAACCATAAACAGGCCGCTAATAGCCAATACTATCAATCCTCCCGCAAAAGCATCTGCAACCCAAGGCCACCATTTACCAGGATTATAGTGTAAAAAGTTAACCTGGTTGAAAATAGGACGACGACGTGAAATATCTAAAGTACCCTCACCTGTCTCAAGGTCTATCCAAAGAGTTCCATCTTTGGTGTAAATCTTGACCGAAGTACTATCCGGAAAAATGTGTTGTTTATATCTATCAGCATCATCCACCTGTCCTAACCACTCCTTTACAACCTCTGGTGATGCACCATAGGCCTTTTTAGGGAGTGTTACATTTACCTCCTTAGTAATCACAATATAGTTTGGATTCCATGAATCTAAATGGTTAAGAGCGATACCTGAAAGCCCATAAACTACAGATAATGCAAACAATAAGTATCCCAAATCGCGATGCAATGCTCTGTTTAGACGGAAAAGACTGAATTTCTTCATTAAACAAAAAGAAAGCCCCCTTACAGAGGGCTTTATAGTTAATTATTACTTTTTTTCTGGCTCCGAAGTGTAAGATATACAATCTATTGAAAAGAAAGAGACATATCCCTTCGTTGAGGCCTTCACTTGAGCCCTCAAATCATTAATCTTTTCAATATCAGCATTTGAATTACCTTCATTTTGCTCATGACCAGGTTCTCCCATATGAACTTTACTTGCAGCTTCAGCAATACTATCAGCTTTAACTTCCTGCTCCCATTTATCAAGATATGGAGTATCTATTCTTAATTCTACCAATGTTCCTTTTACAGTAACTGTTGAACCTATAAGCTCTTGCTTGAAAACCAGATCACCTTCTCCTAAGTCAATTCTTAGACGCTCCTCTTCTGTTGCGCCTACCAAGAACATTTTCTTACCACCATGTTTACATACATGGTCAACAATACCTGTAACAAAAACAGTATCATTCACCAGAGAGTCGCCCTTGGCTAAAATCTCTCCAACTTTAAATACTTTGTCCTGTTCAGCCTCTTTCTTTGTTCCACATGAGGCTAGTACAATGACTGCTAACATGAAAAATAAAACTCTTTTCATCTGATATAAATTTAGTTGTTAAGGTCAGATAAAACACCCAAGATTGGTTATGTATCCCGTTGTCAATGATCACCAATCATAGTTATTTCATACTGTGTGGTTGGTTATTTCTAGCTGCAAGTTAATTTTTTTATGCTTTTATACCTTTTCAGCATCATGTTAATAAATTGTTATCACAATTGAAGTCCAGTTAATCAAAATGTTACGAAAGGAATATTTCTGAACATCAACAACTATTATCACATATATCGAGATAAAAAAAGAGATGGATAGCTATTTAGAGTAAGAAAGTGGGTGCAAAAAAATCATTAATAAAGGAAATAGTGCATCAATAAAAGTTAATGTAGTGCAATCAAGTTCTTTGATTTTTTGTTAATGATGATGACGAAACTAGTTCCAAAGATTTTCAAAAGCACAATCAATGAGTATTTCAATTGGCATCCGTCATGAAGATAAATATGCAATGGAGAGGCGATCTCCTCTCTCTCCTATCCATGTGCGTAGACTTATAAGTAGCCAACATCTGGATGTATTTGTTCAGCGTTCAGATAAAAGAGTCTGGTCAAACGAGGAATATCATAATGCAGGTGCGGTCTTGACTGATAAGCTAGATAAAACGAATGTCATATTCGGTGTAAAAGAGATCCCTGATAAACACTTCGAACAAGGTAAAACCTATGTTTTCTTCTCTCATGTTGTAAAGGGGCAGGCCTATAATATGCCAATGTTAAGGGCTCTAATGGATAAGGGCTGTACTTTGATTGACTACGAAAGGATAGTGGATGATATGAACAGGAGAATCATCTTTTTCGGGAGATTTGCTGGTCTGGCGGGAATGATCAACACACTCTGGACATTAGGTCTCAGGCTGAAAGAGTATAATATTGTTACTCCTTTCCTCAAAATCAGACAGGCCTATACCTACTCATCACTTGAAGAGGCAAGAACTGCTGTTGCTGATGTAGGCCTAGAAATAGCAGAGAAGGGTCTACCCAGCGAATTGCAGCCCTTCGTAGTTGGAATTACGGGTTATGGAAATGTTTCTCAAGGAGTTCAAGAGATACTAGGACTACTTCCTGTAAAAGAGATAATGGTTAACCGGCTCACTGAACTGAGCTCCAGAAAGAGTGCCCCAACCAATATTATATATAAGGTAATTTTCAAACAACAAGATCTGGTTAAGCACACCAATCCAAACCTACCTTTTGATCTACATGATTACTATCAACATCCACATAATTATTTAAACGACTTTGAACAGTATATTCCACATTTATCTACTCTTGTGAACGGCATGTATTGGGATGAGAAGTTTCCAAAACTAATAACGAGAAAGTACCTACAGGAAAACATGAAGGAGGGAAAACTAGAAAAGCTTCATGTAATAGGTGATATAACTTGTGATCCGGAAGGATCAATAGAAGCAACACTCAAAGGGTCAACCATTGAACAACCCCTCTATGTATATAACCCGGAGAGTCATACAATTAAAAATGGTTTCTCCTCGCAAGGATTACAGATTATGGCAGTAGATATACTCCCGAGTGAGCTCCCAAGGGAGTCATCTGAAGCCTTTGGGAATGTACTATTTAACTTTGTAAAATCAATTGCAGCAGCCGACTACTCCAGATCTTATGATGAAATAGACCTACCCAGGCCGATTAAAAGAGCCATGATTGTCCACAATGGAGAACTAACTCCCTCCTACAAGTATCTCGAGAAATATCTTTAACATTTAAAGTATCACCTCTTATCTTATAAACAAATAACAAAACAATGAAAAGCCAAATCCTGATCTTAGGTGCCGGTTTAGTTGCCGGACCAATGATAAAGTACTTCATTAAACATAACATTTACTTTACCGTTGCTGATCTTGATACCACTAAAGCTCTTAATATCATAGGTTCTAGCCCATTCGGTAAGACCATTGTTTTAGATGTTAATAATCAGAATGAATTATCAACCCTGATTTCAGGACATGAATTAATAGTAAGCCTCCTCCCCTATACTTTTCATGTAAAAATTGCCTCTCTCTGTTTAGTTCACAAAAAGATGCTGGTGACAACGTCATATATTAGTAAGGAGATGGCTGATCTGGATGCCGGGGCAAGAGAAAACGGATTAATTTTTCTCAATGAATGTGGACTGGATCCGGGCATCGATCACATGTCTGTAATGCAACTACGTGACCGACTAATCAAAGATGGCTATTCAATTAATGAAGTCTACTCGTATTGTGGTGCACTGCCATCACCCGAATCGGCTGATAATCCCTTTAAATACAAATTTTCATGGAGTCCCAAGGGGGTACTTTTAGCAGGCAACAATGATGCTCGATTCAAGAAAGACGATGAGTTCATCGAGATTAGAACGGAGAACCTCTTTAGAAATGTTGAACAAGTTAATTTTGATCATTTAGGGAACTTAGAAGTTTATCCAAACCGTGATTCTATTAGTTATCTTGAAACATATAATCTCCAGGATTGCCAGACTTTAATCAGAGGAACATTCCGCTACCCGGGATGGTGCGAAATAATGGATGCATTTAAGCAACTCAAACTCACGCAAACAACACAACTGAAGTCAGAGAAAACGACACTTCGAAGAGTTTTAGCATCCTGCCTTGGAAAAGAAGAAACATCAGATATTGAAAGGGAAGTGAGAAACCTTCTTCAAAACGCGAATAGCGATTTAGTTATTAATGCTTTAGATTACATCGGACTTCTATCAGATACTGAGGTAGTATTAAACGGAGAGTCACCACTAGATATACTTGCTAAACTAATGATAGATAGAATGATGCTCAAGCCCCATGAACGCGATCTTGTAGTAATGCAACATATCTTTAATGTTACTTCAAATGAAAATCAAAGAAAGACCTTCATTACTAGACTTATTGAATATGGAAGCGCTAACGGCGATACAGCTATAGCCAAAACAGTTGCTCTCCCGGCAGCTATAGCCGCCAAACTAATTTTAGCAAAGAAAATTAAACTCATAGGCGTAATCAGGCCAATCTACGCTGAAATTTATAACCCAATCTTAGAAGAATTGGAAACAGAAGGCATCAAACTTTCCGAATCTAATTAAACAGGTTGATTGAAAATCAGGTTAATTAAACTTTTCAAAAGCTAACCATACAATTATACTCCTGGCTTTCATTGGAACCATTTTCGATTATCTTTTAAAAATCATCATTCGGAAGAACTTAATATTTGATGACAAAATCAATTCTCATGGATAGCAAATCGAGAGATTCAATAAAAATGGCATGATTTAAGATAGTCAATGAAAAATTAAAAATAACCGAGTAAATTTGTCCACTATACAAAATGCGTCTATGGAAGTCATCTTGTCAATATTGTTTTTGGGTTTAATCGTATCAGCAATAGCCACCTATATGTTCCAGAGAAATCAACAACAAAAGGCAAAGAAAACACAATATGGTAAATGGGTTGGAGCAGGCTTAGGCTTTGTTCTCGGCGCAGGACCCATTGGTGGTATTTTAGGATTTATTTTCGGATCGATGTACGATAGTATGCAAAGCGGAAGCTATGCTTATCAAGGTACCACCACAGGTTCCGGTTCCGGATACGATCCATCACAAGCAACAACCCGCCCTGGTGATTTTGGGGTAAGTCTGGTTATTCTGGCTGCCTCTGTCATGAAGGCAGATGGGACTGTCATGAAATCGGAACTTGAATATGTCAAAGCATTCTTTATTAGACAATTTGGCATAGAAGGATCAGAGAGATATGTTCTTCTCTTAAGAGATGTCTTAAAACAAGATGTCAGAACCGATGAGGTAGCTGCTCAGATAAGAAGTTTCATGGAATATAGTAGTAGATTACAGTTGGTACACTTCCTATTTGGGATAGCCGGGGCTGATGGACAGTTTTCTGAGACCGAGGTAAACCTAATTCAACAAATCAGCAGGCAGTTAGGATTATCACTTGGAGATTACACCTCTATAAAGGCAATGTTTGTAAAAGACAGTTCAAGTGCTTACCAAATCTTAGGGTTAACAACAGCTGCCACAGATGAAGAGGTTAAAAAGGCATACCGACAAATGGCCGTCTTACATCATCCAGACAAAGTTGGTCACCTCGGGGAAGAGGTTCAACATGCCGCCAAGGAAAAATTCCAACAGATAAATGCAGCATACGATCAGATCAAAAAAGAAAGAGGAATTAAATAACATCAACTGTGATTGAAGAATATAAAAGGATTTTAGAAGAAGGAGCCCGAAAGGCTCCTTTTACATTAAAGTTCTTCAAATGGTTAAAAAAAACCAAACCTAAAGATCTTGATGTCGTGATAAGTGGCCTTCACGATGAAGTATTCGATGAGGTTGATTGTCTTAAATGTGCAAATTGTTGCGCTTCTTTAGGTCCTAGAATAACAGATCGCGATATCGACAAGATTTCATCTCATTTAAAAATGAAGCCTTCTTCGGTTGTACAACAATATCTTAGAATAGATGAGGATAACGATTATATCTTTTCATCAATGCCCTGCCCTTTCCTTGGCAACGACCATTATTGTCATATCTATTCATCAAGGCCCAAGGCGTGTGCTGAATATCCACATACAGACCGACGTCGGTTCATTCAGCTTCTTGACCTAACCATCAAGAACAGTAATACTTGCCCTGCTATTTGTATCATAATAGAAAAACTAGCTAATCACTATAAGTTCAAATCAGCATAGTACAAATACCTGAAACAAAACTATTCTAATTACCCTGCATTTGAGTCGGCATTATCAGATTTACTACAATTTATTCAATAAAAATGAAAAAAATCGTACTAATAGAACCTGCACTTGTATCCAAGGAAAAAATAGAAGAGGCAAAAAGTCTATTCACCAGAGTGGGTTATGAATTCATTATCTATAATACTCTGCCGATAAGCCAGCTAGATTTGGCTTCTAGAATAACTGAAGCCGAGATAATGATCGTATCAAATTATCCGGTGAAGCGAGAAGCTCTTGAAAAAGCAAACAACCTAAAGATGATCAGTGTGGCATTTACAGGATTTGATCATATTGATATTGAGTTTTGCAATCAAAGAGACATCATTGTGTCAAATGCAGCTGGATTTTCTGACACGGCGGTAGCTGAACTAACCATCTCTATGATACTGGAAAGACTTAGAAAACTAACTGAAATGCAGATAAACCTACGTAAAGGTCTGGATAAACAAGGGTTTCTGGGTTCAGAGATTGCAGGGAAAAGAGTTGGGGTAATTGGGACTGGCAGAATTGGGAAGAGAGTAATAAAGCTACTTCTTGCATTTGGAGCCGAGGTGACTGCTTACAGCAGGACTGAATGTGAGGAAATGAAAAAACTGGGGGTAATCTACACAACACTGGAAAACTTACTAAAAGAAAGTGAGATAATAACACTTCATCTCCCATTAAACAATTTAACAAAACAGCTAATTGGTGCTGAACAGATTTCTCTGATGAAAAGAGGAGCACTAATAATCAATACTGCCAGAGGCGCCATTATTGACAATAAAGCACTGGTTAATGCTCTTAATGAAAATCAAATTTACGCTGCAATAGACGTATTTGACACTGAACCACCCCTAGACATCAAAGACCCGATTCTTCAAACGAGTAATAGTCTTTTGTTACCACACATTGCCTATGCAACCATGGAGGCCATAGAAAGAAGGACTAAACTTGCCTTTGAAAATGTAACAGAATATATAAAAGGAAATCAAGTTAGAGTTGTAAACAAGTAGACACTATCTACACAAATCCTGCATTAATCTTCTTCTTGTCTCTTTACCAGCTCTTTGGTAGATAATAATCCACAAGCGGCATATATATCTTGTCCGCGTGAAGCTCTGATAGTGGTTAGAACGCCCTTGCTATTCAATCGGGTTTTAAAAAATTGAATGGTCTCTTCATCGGATGGTTCGAGAGGAGAATTGGGAATAGAGTGGAACCTAATAAGGTTAACCCTGCATTTAAACCCATTAAGTATTCTTGCAAGTTCATTAATATGTCTCGGGGTATCATTTACACCTTTAAACAGGATATACTCAAAGGATACCCGCCGCTGACCAGTCCAGTCATACTCTTTAAGAAGGCTTAAAACATCTGAAATATGATAGACATTTTCGATAGGCATCAGTTTACGGCGTTCATCTTCGAAAGGAGAATGCATCGAAACAGCGAGATGGCAGGAGCTCTTATTCAAAAACTCTCTCATAGCAGGGATAATGCCAATTGTACTTACCGTAATACGTTTTGGGCTCCAGCCATAGCCCCAATCATTAGATAGAATCTCGGTTGACTTTAGTACACTTTCGAGGTTATCTAAAGGTTCACCCATTCCCATGTAGACTACATTTGTCAACTGGTGAAACTCAGGGAGACTTCTAATCTGATTGAGAATTTCGTTAACAGTGAGTTGTCCTTGAAAGCCCTGTTTTCCAGTCATACAAAACAGACACCCCATCTTACAACCAACCTGTGAACTAACGCAGAGTGTTGCTCTATCATCATCGGGAATATAAGCAGCTTCAATAAACCGATGATCGCCTGATTTAAACAGGTATTTCTTTGTACCATCAATGGAAGCCTGAACATTAACCGGATTAGCTAATCCAATTACAAACTTACTTTTAAGATAATCTCTCCCCTTTTTAGAGATATTTGTCATCTCATCAATCTCGGATATATGATGTTTATAAAGCCAATCAGCTATCTGTTTAGAGGTGAATGAAGGCAAACCGGCTTCCTTCACAATGACGACTAATTCTTGAAGAGTTTTACCAAAAAGCGTTTCCATCAATTAAAAATATATTTCCGAGATAATTTTATCATAATCCACCCCTCGACTGATCAACACATCACGTGTATCAACAACCATTTCAGCGCTACCGCAAAGGTAATACTTAGTTGCCGGTTCTGCTAATTCGGCCTTTTGAAGCCAATCTGTTACCCGACCATGAAAGGTATCTCTAGCTATACCACGAGAAGAGCAACGAATATAGTTCTCACCCAGGTTTTCTGCTAATTGATTCATAAAGTAAAATGAGGACTCATCTCTGCCACCATGTACGAGTTTTCCAACAAAATCCGGGTTTGTCCTGAAAAGAGAATAAAAAGGCGCTATCCCTGTTCCTGAGGCAAGAAACCAGGAACCTTTAACAAAATCGGTGAACGAACCAAACGGGGCACTCACCCAAAGGCTACTACCAGCGAGAAGTTCATCAAGTTTAGGGGTTAAAAAGCCATCGCGTTTTATATCATATAAAATAGCTATCTCCGAATCCTTCTCTCCTGAACAAATCGAATATAAACGCTGGGGTGAGTCAGGCGCTATAGAGATTGAGACCATTTGACCAGCTTTAAATGATGACAATTTAGGAAGCCATAATAGCCTCACCTGTTCATTTATTCTTTCGTGTCTTAAAATCCGGACTTCAAAAAGAGGTTTATTACTCATATCAATAAGAACAAGAAATTAGCTTATTGGTTTACTTAAATAAAAAGAGGCCACCAGTAGGCGACCTCTTTTCTGAAGATATGGTATTCAGGAATAATCTAGTTTATTGTGATCTTAACCTGCTTGCGAACACCATCTTGTTCAATTACTGCAAGATAAACACCCGATGACTGATGACTGAAATCAAAATCATGTTGCCATCTTCTATTCGTAACACTGGGGATAGATATGTGTTCTATCACCTTTCCATCCGACGAGACAATACTAAGCTCAGATGATTTATTAGCAAGATTATCAATAATAATCGAGAATTTGCCATGATTAGGATTTGGAGAGACTCGAATAGAAAGTGCAGAATTATTACCAATCTCATTGATGCCAGTACAGGGACTAATTGATAGTTTTAGACTATCCAATATAGACCCAGTTGCACAAGGAGCGAAAGCATCAGCAGCTAAATATAGCCAAACATGACCAGTAGTAAGGTCATTTACGCCTGGTGTATAAGCAGCAGTAGGGTTAGTGGCATCATCAAATGTACCATCACCGGCAGTAGTCCAAAGTATATTATTTCCATCTTTAACTGAACCCTGTAAAATATAGGGAATCCAATTAACACAGATTAATGAATCATTACCAGCTTCAAGAGCCAACTCACCATGGATAGTAAGTTTTAGGCTATCTGAGGCAACTCCTGAACAGGGAGCAACTGAATTTACGTGTTGAATTAACCAAACAGTCCCAGTGGTAGTATCATTAGTTCCAGGGGTATATATTGGATTATAGAGACGGAAATCATTAAAAGTACCATCACCTGTAGTTGTCCAATAGTGAGTACTTCCATAAACCGATGATCCATCAAGTTGGGCAGTCATTCCGGCACAAATTTCCTGATCGGTACCAGCCACTGAGACAGGAGCCTTATTGACGGAGATCAAAACGCTATCGGTAACAGTTAGAGAACCATCAGTTGAAGTGCAGATGTACCAAGTACTATCAGAAGGTTTAACGTAAATAGTATCCTCTGTTGAAACAAAGCCAACCGGATTAGAAGTCCAGTTAAAAGCAATAGTACCAGTTAATCCGGCGGGAGTAGCAATGATTCGTGTAGAGTCACCTAAGCAAAGAACATCCAAATCGGGTTGCAGAGTAAGACCAGAAACATTATCGAAACTGAAATTAGCCACTCTAGTTGACCAGTTCGAACCACTGGTTGTTTTTACATACTCAGTGGTATACCAAAATTGATTTGAATTAATAGGATCAATTGTCATTGAGGAGTAGTCACCCCAGCGGGCATTTCCAAAAAAGCCACTAGTTAGGGCACCTGTACCAGCAATAATCTCGGTTTCTGCAATTGTCATCTGACCCAATGGGTCATTTTTCAAACGACCTGTATAACGAACAGAAGGGTAAATATCAGAGCTTGAGACAGAATAACCTAAAGCAATATTTCCGTACGAGTCCATTGCTATTGAACCCATCCATCTATTTAGGTTATCAGAAGGGGCATAGGTTCCTTCCTGATAGAGGGTCCAGTTGGATGAAGCGGTTTTTCTAAACTCATACCATCTGGGAGCAGCTCTACCCGATACCGCCACATTATGATTTGTTACCATTGTCTGGTAAGAACCAAAGTTTCTATATTGTAAACGATACATCAGTCGATCAGTAATAGCATCTAGTCTTTTAGAGGTTCCCTTTTGAGGTATTCCCGTAATACTAGTGGAGAAAGATGAAACAGTAATATTCTGGTCTAGGTCTAGGGTCGACAACGAAGTACTAGACCAGTTGATGTTCATCTTATAGATAACCATTTTCGAGGGGCTCTTAAAATAAGAGAAATAGGCAGGCTCAGAAGTTGGGGGCGCTGGGCCATCGGCATCAGCAGGAAGCATTCCAAATGGCTCTTGTGACGAAGTGAAATTAAACATGACCATCTGAGCATCGGGATCCCCTAACATCATTTTTGCACGCTCAAAAGCAACAACCCCTACTCCATCATAATTAGTGTTATTAGGAGTAAATTTATTAATACACATGGTATAGGCATTATGCCAGATGCCGAGTTTTGGATAGTCGGGCATATCAGTATACTGAAAAGCATAGCGATACCAGGTGCCTGTTGGGTCATTAGTAGTTGAGATAGCTAAAAGCTCAAAGAATGGCCCAGCAGGATAATTTGGCAGGGCAAACTGAGTTGCTACCCATCTGTCAGCCCATTCATCATACATAATAATTGGATCGCCATCATTTGTACCAGCCCATGGACCCGGGAAATTATTCCAGAGGCTTGAGTTTGCAGTTGGTCCGGCTAACAATTGACCGTCTTTTGAATAGATAGCAAAAGAGAGGTTGACCATTTGGAAATAGTGATTAGGCCCAACATCCCCATCTGTATCCGGGGGAGTAACTCCTGAGATATTACCAACACCATCCCATCCAACGTTGACTGCCTTTTGGGGTACTAGTCGACCCATTCTCTGCTGAACAACAGGATCAACAAAACCTGCTTTTTCTTCAGGAGCCTTCCTAAAGATATTCTTTACCACTCCCTCTTTCCATGTTCTATCTGCGCGAGCAGAATCACGAGACATTATCTGAGATAATGGAGGAGAAACATCAAAATAAACCGCCTTTTGAACAATAGCGGGATGAAGTGTCTCTTGCCCGGATAGATATTGGGCAAAAGACCAAGCGATAAAAATCAATAATATTTTACGCATGGCAGATAAATTCATGTGAAAATTATAGGTTATAAAACAATATTTATCGTGTTTGGTATAAAAACTTCATTCGAAGAAAAGCACTCATCATTGCAATTCTTAAAATTAATACAAAAGACCAAATGTATCAACGTTTTTAAATAAAGATAGTTCAGAACAGCACTTAAAATCAATGAAGAATAAAAACAAAAGCATAACTTTACATCATAATGAAAAAGAGTAATTCAAACATTATTTGTAAGAGTTAACATCATATAAACCATAAAAGAATATTCCATGTTAGTACTATCTCAGTTATCTCCACAGTCCGTATGGAGTTATTTTGAAGAAATATGCAAAGTTCCACGTCCTTCAAAAAAAGAAGAGAAAATAAGAGCCTTTTTGATGGAATTTGCAAGAAATCACAACTTAGATGCAAAGCATGACGCCATTGGTAACGTATTGATCAGCATCCCGGCGACAAAAGGGATGGAAGACAGAGCCACTATCATTCTACAAAGTCACATGGACATGGTATGTGAGAAAGATGGTGATTTGGAGTTTGATTTCAATACAGATCCCATTAGGCCTCAGATAGATGGAGAGTGGGTTAAAGCAACAGGGACTACTTTAGGGGCAGATGATGGGATAGGAATTGCGGCCCAAATGGCTGTTCTGACAGATTCTACCCTGACTCATGGTCCAATTGAGTGTCTATTTACGGTTGATGAGGAGACTGGTCTTTCAGGAGCAGATGCTCTTCAACCGGGCTTTCTAAAAGGGAAAATACTTCTTAATCTAGACTCTGAAGATGAGGGCGAGCTCTTCATTGGTTGTGCAGGAGGTATTGATACTATCGCAACAATGCAGTACAAAAGAAAATCAGTACCCGCTCGTGCTCATGCCTATAAGATTACCGTAAGAGGACTCAAAGGAGGACACTCCGGAGATGATATCAACAAAGGACTGGGTAACTCAAACAAAATATTAACTCGTCTTTTATTACAAGCTACGCATATTGGTGATATCCGTTTAGCCCATTTTGATGGTGGTAACCTAAGAAATGCTATCCCAAGAGAGGCTTCAGCTTTGGTTACAGTTCCTTATGAAGTTGAAGAGGCATTCCTTCAACTCTTTGAAGAGTATTCCAAAGATGTAAAAGACGAACTGTTTATTACCGAACCAGGTCTAACTTTAATTGCAGAAAAGAGTGCTTTACCTGAATTTGTGATTAACAGGAGCGCACAAAGAAGATTACTAAATACATTAATGGCTTGTCCTCATGGCGTTTTAGCTATGAGTTACCGGATGCCTGGCATGGTAGAAACCTCAACAAACCTGGCTTCAGTGAAGTTTATTGATGATGATACTATCATGGTAACTACCAGCCAACGTTCAGACTTAAATTCAGCCAAATTCATGGCTGCAATGATGGTTGAAAGTGTATTTACTCTTTCTGATTTTGAAGTAACTCATTCTGATGGATATCCAGGCTGGGCTCCAAATCCTAATAGTCAAATAATGAAATTGACCGCTAAAGTATATAAAGAACTCTTTGGCAACGAACCAATCGTCAGATCTATTCACGCTGGTCTTGAGTGCGGACTATTCCTTGAGAAATACCCAGAGATGGACATGGTCAGCTTTGGACCAACTCTCAGAGGAGTTCACTCCCCAGATGAAAAGATTAATATTGCCACGGTTGATAAGTTCTGGAAACTCTTAGTCGAGGTTTTAAAACAGGCTCCAAAAGCATAAGTACTCTTCCGTTATAACACAAAAAGCTGCCTAAGTAACTTTAGGCAGCTTTTTACTTTTTAATCATCTGATTCAAAAAAGATTGCTACTTTACTTCTTGAATCTCGAATCCTTGAATCTCGAATCCTTGAATCTTGAATCCTTGAATCTTGAATCCTTGAATCTTGAATCAAAAAAAGAGGCCGTTCTTGTGTGAACGGCCTCTTTTTTATATGTTGAACAGCTTAAGCAATACCTGTCGGCCCCATATTTAAAGGAGGCATAACAGTTGGCTCAGAATCAACAATAGGTCCATTAGCAGCTTCAAATTTGGCTACATTCTCTTTTAAGGCACGAAGCAGTCTTTTAGCATGAGCAGGAGTAAGAATTATTCTTGACTTTACTTTAGCTTTAGGAATGCCTGGCAACATGCTGAGGAAGTCAACAACAAACTCAGCATTTGAATGAGTAATTATAGCGAGGTTTGAGTAAATACCTTCAGCAATGGCTTCAGGTAAATCAACCTGTATCTGATTCTGTAAAGGATTCTGGTTTTTATCCATTATTTCAAATTATTAGCGGTCATCATACTTAGACGCCATCAAAGCTTCGTATTCCTCACGAGATCCAACGATTAAGTTCTCATATTCGCGAAGACCAGTACCAGCAGGAATAAGGTGACCAACGATAACATTTTCTTTAAGGCCAACCAGTTGGTCGCTCTTAGCGGCAATAGCAGCATTAGTTAACACCTTAGTAGTTTCCTGGAAGGAAGCAGCAGAGATCCAACTCTTAGTCTGTAGAGAGGCTCTAGTGATACCCTGAAGTACCTGACGAGCTGTTGCAGGTTGAGCATCACGTGCTTCAACGAGCTTTTTATCTTTACGCTTGAGAAGAGAATTCTCGTCACGTAATTTGCGAGCACTGATAATCTGACCAGGTTTGAATGCAGGTGAATCACCTCCATCTACAATGACCTTTTTACCGAAGATCCAGTCATTCTCTTCTTGGAAATCGATTTTATTAACCAATTCACCTTCAAGGAACTTTGTATCACCGGGATCGTCAATTTCAACTTTACGCATCATCTGACGAACAATTACTTCAAAGTGTTTATCATTGATCTTTACCCCTTGCAGACGGTAAACTTCCTGAACTTCATTTACGATATACTCCTGAACCTTCATCGGACCCTTAATTGCAAGGATATCAGATGGTGCTATAGAGCCTTCAGATAAAGGAGTTCCTGCCTTAATGTAGTCGTTTTCTTGAGCTAGGATCTGCTTTGAAGTAGAGATCAGATAAGTCTTTTGCTCACCAGTTTTTGAGGTGATAATAACTTCACGATTTCCTCTCTTAAGCTTCTTACCAAAAGAAACAACACCATCAATTTCAGCAACGCGAGCGGGATCAGACGGGTTACGGGCTTCAAATAACTCGGTAACACGTGGCAGACCACCCGTAATGTCACCAGACTTACCAATAGCACGAGGAATCTTAACTAAGATCTCTCCAGCCTTGATTTCAGCGTCATTTTCCACTACAATGTGGGCACCAACCGGGATGTCATAGATCTTAATCTCTTCGCCATCACCAGATAAAATCCTGATTGCAGGGTTTTTAGTCTTAACACGGCTTTCTATAACAACCTTATCGGCATAACCAGTTTGCTCATCTGACTCAACACGGTAGGTTACGTTCTCAATGATATTCTGATAATCAACACGACCTGTTACATCAGATAAAATCACCGCATTATATGGATCCCAATCACTGATGAAATCACCTTTCTTAATGGTAGAACCATTCTTAAAGTAGAGATTGGCACCATAAGGAATATTAGCTGAAGTAAGAGCAATACCTGTATGAGAATCAACGATACGCATCTCAGCAGAACGACCTATAACAATGTCATAAGTATTTCCTTCTAAGTTGGTATACTCAACTGATCTAAGCTCATCAATCTCAAGAACGCCATCATACTTAGCTTGAATCCTAGATGTAATGGCAATGTTACTAGCAGTACCCCCAACGTGGAACGTACGAAGAGTAAGCTGAGTACCAGGCTCACCAATGGATTGAGCAGCGATAACGCCAACAGCCTCACCCTTTTGGATCATTCGGCCAGTTGAGAGGTTTCGTCCGTAACACTTAGCGCACACACCATTCTTTGATTCACAAGTCAATACGGATCTGATCTCAACGCTTTCAATTGGTGAATTTTCAATAGCATCACATAGATCTTCAGTCAACTCTTGACCAGCCAATGCAATCAATTCACCAGACTGTGGGTGATAGATATCATGAACAGCAACACGACCAAGAATTCTATCATGGAGGGTTTCTACAACCTCTTCAGCCTTTTTAAGAGCTGTGATTGTAAGACCACGCAATGTTCCACAATCTTCTTCATTAATAATGACATCTTGAGCAACGTCTACCAAACGACGAGTCAGGTAACCGGCGTCAGCTGTCTTAAGAGCGGTATCGGCAAGACCCTTACGAGCACCGTGGGTTGAGATAAAGTACTCAAGTACGGACAGACCTTCTTTAAAGTTTGAAAGAATAGGGTTCTCAATGATTTCTCCGCCTTCTGAACCTGATTTCTGAGGTTTAGCCATCAGACCGCGCATCCCGGAGAGCTGACGAATCTGCTCTTTGGAACCACGAGCACCTGAATCAAGCATCATGAATACTGAATTGAATCCCTGTTTATCCTTTGATAAACGATCCATAACAGTATGAGTCAGATGTGAATTGGTATGTGTCCAGATATCAATAATCTGATTATATCTTTCGTTATTAGTAATGAAACCCATGTTATAGTTGTTCATTACCTCTTCAACATCCTGATTAGCCTTTTCAATTAAAGACTCTTTAGACTCAGGAATAATAACGTCAGACAGATTGAATGACAAACCACCCTTGAAAGCCATATTGTAACCAAGAGCCTTAATATCATCAAGGAACTTAGCGGTAACAGCTGTACCTGTCTTTTTCATGATATAACCGATGATATCACGAAGGGCTTTCTTAGTAAGTAACTGGTTAATATAACCAGCTTCGGCAGGAACAACCTGGTTAAACAGGATACGCCCTACAGTGGTTTCTATAATCTTGCGTTCCCAAACGCCATCAACAAGTTCATTAATACGAACCTTGATCCAGGCATGCAACTCTACTTTCTTCTCGTTATAGGCTATGATAACCTCTTCTGGAGAATAGAAAGTCATTCCTTCCCCCTTAACAGGTAGACCTGGTTCACTCTTCTTAGCCTTTGTTATATAATAAAGACCGAGTACCATGTCTTGAGATGGAACCATGATTGGGGCACCATTCGCAGGGTTAAGAATATTATGAGCAGCCAACATCAAGATCTGAGCTTCCAGAACAGCCGCATTACCAAGTGGAACGTGAACCGCCATTTGGTCACCGTCAAAGTCAGCGTTGAACGCTGTACAGACTAACGGGTGTAACTGGATAGCCTTACCTTCAATAAGCTTAGGCTGGAAGGCCTGAATACCTAATCGGTGCAGAGTCGGAGCACGGTTAAGCATAACAGGGTGTCCTTTCAGGATATTTTCAAGAATATCCCAAACAACAGGATCTTTTCTATCAACAATCTTCTTTGCTGACTTAACCGTCTTAACGATACCACGTTCAAGTAGTTTGCGAATAATAAACGGCTTGAATAATTCAGATGCCATCTCTTTTGGCAGTCCACACTCATTTAATTTAAGTTCAGGACCAACAACGATAACTGAACGACCTGAATAGTCGACACGTTTACCTAACAGATTCTGACGGAAACGACCTTGCTTACCTTTTAGGCTATCTGAAAGAGACTTAAGAGCTCTGTTAGATTCAGTTTTGACTGAGTTGACCTTACGGCTATTATCAAACAAAGAATCAACAGCCTCTTGTAACATACGCTTCTCATTTCTGAGAATGACATCCGGAGCTTTAATTTCCATTAATCTCTTTAGACGATTGTTACGAATAATAACACGTCTGTAAAGATCATTAAGGTCAGAAGTTGCAAAACGACCACCATCCAGAGGCACAAGAGGTCTCAGTTCTGGTGGAATTACAGGAATTGCACGCATGATCATCCATTCAGGACGATTTTCTCTTCTCTTATTTGCTTCACGGAAAGCCTCAAAAACCTGAAGTCTTTTAAGAGCTTCAGCTTTTCTCTGTTGAGAAGTCTCTGTGCTGGCTTTATGTCTAAGATCGAATGATTCACGATCGAGGTCTAACTCAGAAAGGAGTTCGTAAAGGGCATCACCACCCATTCTTGCAACGAATTTCCTGGGATCCTTATCATCCAGATATTGGTTATCAGATGGTAACGACTCAAGGATATCGAAGTACTCCTCCTCAGTTAGGAAATCTAATCTATGAACACCGTCTGCCTCTTTAACACCGGGGTTAATAACAACATAGCGTTCATAATAGATGATTGAGTCCAATTTTTTGGACTGAAGACCTAGAAGAGCACCGATTTTGTTAGGCAGAGATCTGAAGTACCAGATATGAGCAACGGGCACAACCAATTGGATATGTCCCATTCTCTCTCTTCTAACTTTCTTCTCGGTCACCTCAACACCGCATCGGTCACAAACGATTCCTTTATAACGGATACGTTTGTACTTTCCACAATGACACTCCCAGTCCTTTACAGGTCCAAAAATGCGTTCGCAGAAAAGACCATCGCGTTCAGGCTTATAGGTCCTATAATTAATTGTTTCCGGCTTCAGTACTTCACCACTTGACTTCTCTAAGATCAGTTCAGGGGAGGCCAGACTAATAGTAATCTGGCTAAAGTTACTGTTTACGGAATTGCTCTCTTTTCGGAAGGCCATATTTTCGGTACTATATAGTTTCGGAAATTTTTTACTTGCTTAAATACAATTCACCCCAAGACAGAAGGTTCACATTGAACCCTCTGACCGGGATGAGTAAGTTTATTATTCAAAACTGACGTCTAGTCCGAGACCGCGAAGTTCATGAACTAATACGTTAAAGGACTCTGGGATACCTGGTACAGGCATATTATCACCTTTAACAATTGCTTCATAAGCTTTAGCACGACCGATAACATCATCAGATTTAACTGTCAGAATTTCCTGAAGTATGTTTGCTGCTCCGAAAGCTTCGAGAGCCCAAACTTCCATTTCTCCAAAACGCTGACCACCAAATTGTGCTTTACCACCAAGAGGTTGCTGAGTAATCAGCGAGTATGGGCCGATGCTACGAGCGTGCATCTTATCATCAACCATATGATGTAGTTTAAGCATATAGATGTATCCTACGGTTGCGGGTTGGTCAAATCTCTCACCGGTACCACCATCATAAAGGTGAGTAACACCGTTTTTAGGTAGACCTGCCTGCTCCATATAAGAATTGATCTGCTCTTCTGTAGCACCGTCAAAAATAGGTGTAGCGAACTTCAATCCAAGCTTTTTACCAGCCCAACCAAGAACAGTCTCATAGATCTGTCCCAGGTTCATACGTGAAGGTACGCCCAGTGGGTTCAGAACGATATCTACCGGTGTACCATCAGAAAGGAATGGCATATCCTCTTCGCGTACAATTTTAGCTACGATACCCTTGTTACCATGGCGACCTGCCATCTTATCACCAACGCGTAGTTTACGCTTTTTGGCTACATAAACCTTGGCCATCTGAACAATACCGTTGGGTAGTTCATCGCCCACAGTGGCAACAAATTTCTTACGGTTATAGATACCCTGAATTTCGCGATACTTAATGGTATAGTTATTAACCAATTCCTTGATTAAATCATTAGTATCCTTATCAGTAGTCCATTTTAAAGGATTCACGTTCAGGTAATCAATATCCCAAAGAACTTTTGAGGTAAACTTAGCTTTCTTAGCAATAAGCTCCTGTTTAAAGTTGCTATACACGCCCTGAGAAACCTTATTGTCAACAAGTTTCATTAACTTCTCGACCAACTTTTCTTTCAGGTCATATAGCTTCTTGTTGAGTTCGTCATCAAGTTCTTTGACAACGTCCTTCTCCTTGCCCTTAGCTTTCTTGTCTTTAAACACCCTTGAGAAGAGCTTTTTATCAACAACAACACCCTTCATTGACGGGGGCGCTTTAAGAGAAGCATCCTTCACATCGCCTGCTTTATCGCCGAAGATGGCACGGAGTAGCTTTTCTTCCGGTGTTGGATCACTCTCACCTTTAGGTGTAATTTTTCCAATCAAAATATCACCTTCTGTAACATCGGCACCAATTCTGATAAGACCATTCTCATCAAGATCCTTAGTTGCCTCTGAACTTACATTGGGAATATCATTGGTTAGTTCCTCAATACCACGTTTAGTATCACGAACTTCAAGCGTGAACTCTTCAATGTGGATTGAAGTAAAGATATCTTGTTTTACTACCTTTTCAGAGATAACGATAGCATCTTCAAAGTTATAACCCTTCCAGGGCATGAAAGCCACCATAAGGTTACGACCGAGAGCTAACTCACCCTGCTGGGTAGCATATCCTTCACAAAGCACTTGACCTTTGGCAACCCTTTCTCCTTTGCGAACGATTGGACGAAGGTTAATACTTGTATTCTGGTTTGTTCTGATATACTTAGTCAGGAAGTAAACCTTAACATCTTCGTCAAAGCTTACTAATCTCTCATTCTCTTCGCGCTCATATCTGATTCTGATTTCAGTAGAATCAACATATTCAACGACACCTGGTCCTTCAGCATTAATAAGTACACGAGAGTCACGAGCAACACTACCTTCAATACCGGTACCTACGATAGGTGCTTCGGGATTAAGAAGGGGCACAGCCTGACGCATCATGTTTGAACCCATGAGGGCACGGTTAGCATCATCATGCTCAAGGAACGGAATAAGAGAAGCAGCGATTGAAGCAATCTGGTTGGGAGCACAGTCTATCAGGTCAACCTTAGGAGGAGCCACGATAGGGAAGTCAGCCAACAAACGAGATTTTACTCTTTCAACATGGAAACCACCATCATCATTAAGGTCTACATTAGCCTGAGCGATGATTTTGTTTTCTTCCTCTTCAGCACTGAGGTATACAGGTTCATCCACGAGGTTAACCTTACCATCAATAACTTTTCTATAAGGAGTTTCAATGAAGCCAAGAGTGTTAATTTTAGCGTAGACGCAGAGAGAAGAGATCAAACCGATGTTTGGGCCTTCCGGTGTTTCGATAGTACAGAGACGTCCATAGTGTGTATAGTGTACGTCACGTACTTCAAAACCTGCGCGCTCACGAGACAGTCCACCTGGACCTAGAGCAGAGATTCTACGTTTATGGGTTATCTCAGACAATGGATTGGTTTGATCCATGAACTGTGACAACTGGTTAGTTCCAAAGAAAGAGTTGATAACAGACGAGAGCGTCTTAGCGTTAATCAAGTCCATTGGAGAGAAGACCTCATTATCGCGTACATTCATACGTTCGCGGATAGTTCTTGCCATACGTGCAAGACCCACACCGAACTGAGCATAAAGTTGCTCACCAACAGTACGAACGCGACGATTACTTAAGTGGTCAATATCATCCACCTCAGTTTTGTTATTGAGTAGTTCTATGAGATACCTGATGATATAAATGATATCCTCTTTGGTAAGAACTCTGGTAGCACTATCAATTTCAAGACCCAGTTTTTTATTTATACGATAACGGCCTACCTCACCTAGGTCGTAACGTTTGTCAGAGAAGAACAATTTATCAATAATACCGCGAGCGGTTTCTTCATCGGGGGGCTCAGCATTCCGAAGCTGTCTGTAGATATACTCTACAGCTTCCTTTTCTGAGTTTGCAGTATCTTTTTGAAGAGTATTGAAGATAACACTATAATCAAGCGAGCCAGGCCCACCGTCTTGGTGAATCAGAATAGTCTTGACATCCGCATCAGCGATCATGTCAACATGTTTTGATTCAAGAATAGTTTCTCTTTCAACAAGAACCTCAGTTCTTTCGATTGATACCACTTCACCTGTATCCTCGTCAACGAAGTCTTCAAACCAGGTTCTGACAACACGGGCGGCCAATTTATCACCGATATGTTTCTTCAGATTAGCTTTAGAGACTTTGATTTCTTGAGCCAGGCCAAAAATTTCAAGAATGTCTTTATCTGTTTCGTAACCGATAGCTCTAAGCAGAGTAGTTACGGGTAGTTTTTTCTTACGATCGATGTAAGCATACATCACGTTGTTGATATCTGTCGTAAACTCCATCCAAGAACCTTTAAACGGAATAATACGAGCAGAGTAGAGCATCGTTCCATTAGTATGTCTATGCACACCAAAGAAAACGCCCGGAGAACGATGCAACTGAGAAACAACGACTCTTTCAGCACCATTTATAACGAAGGTACCTTTAGGAGTCATGTAGGGAATCATTCCCAGGTAAACATCCTGAACTATAGTTTCAAAGTCTTCGTGTTCAACGTCATTACATGAGAGCTTAAGTTTAGCTTTCAATGGAACACAAAAAGTCAATCCACGCTCGATACACTCTTCAATTGAGTATCGTGGTGGATCGATGTAGTAGTCCAGAAATTCTAATGTAAAATTATTACGGGCATCCGAGATGGGGAAGTTTTCACTGAACACTTGAAAAAGACCCTCATTGGAGCGGTGCTCCGAAGCGGTACCGATTTGGAAGAAATCCTGAAATGATTTTAACTGAATATCAAGGAAATCCGGGAACTCAGTAGGTACCTTAGTGGATGCAAAACTGATACGTGAGGTTTTATTCGAAGCCAATGGGATGAGGTTTTAAGTGGATGAATTTATAAAAATTCTACGTGAAATACAATAGAAAGATACGAACTACCACCAAATAAATGGCAGTAGCTCATATCTCTATTAATTACGCTTGTAATCCTCTTACTTAACTTCAACCTCTGCACCTGCTTCTTCAAGAGCTTTTTTAAGTGCTTCAGCTTCGTCCTTGCTAGCGCCTTCCTTAACAGGCTTAGGAGCTGCGTCAACGAGTTCTTTTGCTTCTTTAAGTCCGAGGCTTGTAAGTTCTTTAACGAGCTTAACAACTTTCAGTTTTTCCTTACCGGCATCCTTAAGAATAACATCAAAGCTGGTCTTTTCTTCAACAGCTTCAGCGGCTGCTGCGGCGGGACCTGCTGCAACAGCAACAGCTGCAGCTGCGGGCTCGATACCATACTCCTCTTTGAGGATCTTAGCAAGTTCATTAACTTCTTTAACGGTCAGGTTCACCAACTGTTCTGCAAAAGCTTTCAGATCTGCCATTTTGAATATAATTTTGGGTGTTTAAGAATCAATTAATTGTTATTAGGCTATTTATAAAGGACGGCCTAAAGTCCATTACATCCTTATTCAGGTTTTTCAGATAAAGTCTTAACAATACCGGCAAGTTTATTTCCGCCTGATTGAAGGGCTGAGATAACATTTTGAGCTGGTGATTGGAGCAGACCGACGATTTCGCCGAGTAACTGATCTTTAGACTTAATATTGGAGAGAGTTTCTTGCAGGTTACCGCCGAAATACATTGATTCTTCAACGTATGCGCCTTTAATGATAGGTCTTTCAGATTTAAATTTATCTCTGAATTCCTTGATCATTAGTGCGGGCAGGTTACCAGTGTCTGAGAACATAATAGAGGTAGAACCTTTTAAAGCAGGATATAGCTCGCTATAGTCACGATCTAAACGTTCCATCGCCTTATGAAGCAGGGTGTTTTTAACCACCTTAAGCCTTACATTCTTTCTGAAGCACAGTCTACGTAGTTGACTGGTTTGCTCAGAATTAAGTGCCGTGATATCGGTCAAATAGAATGTTGAGGCCTGCTTTAGTTCCTCTGCCAGTACGTCGATAAGCTGATTTTTTTCTTCTTTCTTCATAACTTATTGCAATTATTCAGGAACTGAGCCAATCCTTTAAGAAGTTACAGACTTAGGTTCGATTTGAATACCGGGGCTCATTGTACTTGAAAGAAAGATACTCTTGACATAAGTACCCTTTGCAGCAGCAGGTTTCAGTTTCATAATAGCTGAAACAATTTCGCGTGCATTGTCGACAATCTTTTCATTATCGAAAGATACTTTACCAATTCCGGCATGAATAATACCGAATTTATCTACTTTAAAGTCAATTTTACCGGCTTTAACCTCCTTAACGGCATTACCGATTTCCATTGTAACAGTACCCGATTTGGGGTTAGGCATAAGGCCGCGAGGACCTAATATTTTACCTAAGGCTCCAATTTTGGGCATTACAGCAGGCATAGTAATTACTACGTCAACGTCTGTCCAACCTCCTTTGATCTTGGCGATGTACTCGTCTAATCCGACATAGTCAGCTCCCGCAGCCTTGGCTTCTTCCTCCTTGTCAGGAGTGCAGAGTACTAGGACCCGTACGGTTTTACCGCTGCCGTGAGGGAGGGTAACGATACCTCTCACCATCTGATTAGCTTTACGAGGATCAACACCTAAGCGAACATCGATATCTACCGAGGCATCAAACTTAGTAGTGGTGATCTGCTTCACGAGCTGTGCAGCATCAGCAAGGGTGTAGACAGCCTTACTGTCGTATTTAGCCAATACTTCTTTGCGTTTCTTTGTCAGTTTAGCCATTTCAAAGCAGTGTTTAGGATTTAAATTCTGTGGGGCAATAGTCCCTTAGTTTTTGGCATAGGGATTCTCACCCGAAATGGTGATACCCATACTCCGTGCAGTACCAGCTACCATGCTAACAGCTGACTCTACTGTGAAACAGTTGAGGTCAGGCATTTTGCTTGTGGCGATGGCTTCTACTTGTTGCCAGGTAATGTTTCCAACCTTTTTACGGTTAGATTCAGGTGAACCTTTCTGCAACTTTGCAGCTTCCATTAGCTGAACAGCAACCGGGGGGGTCTTGATAACAAAGTCAAAAGATTTGTCCTTATACACTGTGATAATAACAGGAAGAATTTTTCCTGCCATATCTTGTGTACGGGCATTGAATTGCTTGCAAAACTCCATGATGTTCACACCCTTAGAACCTAAAGCTGGTCCAATAGGAGGAGATGGGTTTGCAGCAGCACCTTTGACCTGCAACTTGATTAATCCGCTTACTTCTTTTGCCATTGTTTTAAAAAATTAATGGATTCAGATTCGTTTCTGTTATTAGAAAACGAAATGTACTATTCCTTTGAAACCTGCATAAAACCCAACTCTAGCGGGGTCTTACGACCGAAAATCTTAACCATTACTTTTAGCTTTTTACGCTCTTCATTGATTTCCTCAATGACACCGCTAAAACTATTGAATGGTCCATCAATAACGGTTACCGTTTCACCAACGATAAAAGGTACACTCAGCTCATCACCCTGTTCTGCCAGTTCATCAACCTTTCCTAAGATGCGGTTGACTTCCGACTTACGTAGGGGTTCAGGTTCGCCGTTTGCACCTAAAAAGCCCAGTACGCCAGGAATATTCCTGATTATGTGAGGTATTTCACCTGTTAAAGTGGCCTCAATTAGTACATAACCAGGGAAAAAATTCCGTTCCTTACTGACCTTCTTTCCGTTTCTTATCAGATAGATCTTTTCGGTGGGAATAAGTACCTGCGATACGTAGTCCTGATAACCAAGACGCTGTATCTCGGCTTCGAGATACTGTTTTACCTTTTTCTCGCCGCCGCTAACTGCGCGTACAACATACCATTTGTTTACTTCTTCGCTCATACTTATCCTTACTCAAAAGAATTCAGGTTATCCTGAAACTTAAAAAAGGCTGTAAAAAAGCTTCAGGATGTTTTCGAAAGATATATCCATCAAGAACACCACCAGGGCGATGATCAGGGAAGCAATGGATACAATAACTGCACTACTCTGCAGTTCACTCCAAGTAGGCCAGGAAACCTTATGCATTAATTCATCATAACTTTCCTGAATGTATTCGGATATCTTTGATTTAGCCATTTTTTTTAAGCTGTGCTAGTTGCACGGGCGGGAGGACTCGAACCCCCGACTCATGGTTTTGGAGACCATAGCTCTACCGACTGAGCTACACCCGTATTTTTATTTAATCTTTGCATAAAAACAGGTGCCCCGTTTCGAATCACTCCGCAACGGGAGCACCTTGAATTCAATATGCAAAAGAAACTTTTGTCTTAGTCGAGGATCTCGGTTACCTGACCTGCACCTACGGTACGACCACCTTCGCGGATAGCGAAACGTAAGTTTAGACTCATTGCGATTTCGTAAATCAACTCAACATTGATTGTGAGGTTATCACCAGGCATGATCATTTCTACGCCTTCTGGAAGAGTGATTTCACCGGTAACGTCAGTTGTACGGAAATAGAACTGAGGACGGTATTTGTTATGGAATGGAGTGTGACGTCCACCTTCTTCTTTCTTCAGGATATAAACCTCAGCTTTGAATCTCTTGTGAGGCTTAACTGAATTAGGTGCTGCGATAACCATACCACGACGAATCTCGTCTTTATCGATACCACGAAGCAATAGACCTGCGTTGTCACCAGCTTCACCAGTATCCAAAATCTTACGGAACATCTCAACACCAGTAACTACTGATTTAAGCTTTTCTGCACCAAGACCGATGATTTCAACGGGGTCGCCAGTGTGAATAACACCAGTTTCAATACGACCTGTAGCAACGGTACCACGACCGGTGATAGAGAATACGTCTTCAACAGGCATCAAGAATGGCTTATCAATATCACGTGGAGGCAGTGGAATCCATGTATCGCAAGCGGTCATCAATTCAATAACCTTCTCCTGCCAAACTGGTTCTTTATTAAGAGCACCAAGAGCTGATCCACGAATAACAGGTGAATCATCACCTTCGAATTTGTTGAAGGTAAGAAGTTCACGAACTTCCATTTCAACGAGATCTAGTAACTCTTCGTCATCTACAAGGTCAACCTTGTTCATGAAAACAACAAGACGAGGTACACCTACCTGGCGAGCTAACAGAATGTGCTCACGTGTCTGAGGCATAGGACCATCAGTTGCAGCAACTACTAAGATTGCACCGTCCATCTGTGCAGCACCAGTTACCATGTTCTTTACATAGTCAGCGTGACCAGGACAGTCAACGTGAGCATAGTGACGGGTAGCGGTCTGATACTCAATGTGAGCAGTGTTAATTGTAATACCCCTTTCTTTTTCTTCAGGAGCATTATCAATTGAATCAAATGATCTGAATTCTGACCAACCTTTTTCTGCGAGGGTCAATGTAATAGCTGCAGTTAAGGTAGTCTTTCCGTGGTCGACGTGACCAATTGTTCCAATATTTACGTGCGGTTTGGAACGATCGAATTTTTCTTTTGCCATATTAAAACAGATTATTTTTTGTAGGTTTGACCTCTCAAAAAAACTAAAAAATAAGTTGAGCCGATGACGAGAATTGAACTCGTGACCCCTTCCTTACCAAGGAAGTGCTCTACCCCTGAGCTACAACGGCTGATGAATATCTGAGCGGAAGACGGGGCTCGAACCCGCTACCTAAAGCTTGGAAGGCTTTCGCTCTGCCAAATGAGCTACTTCCGCTTAATTTCGATTTCATTGCGTGGGGAGAGGAGGATTCGAACCTCCGAAGGCACCGCCAACAGATTTACAGTCTGCCCCATTTGACCGCTCTGGAATCTCCCCTGAGACATTCGGTTCAAAGAACTTTGTCTTCCCTTTCTCGTTTCTGCTGTTTTAACCCCTCAAAAAAGCAGTCCCGTTTGAAAGGGACTGCAAAGGTAATAACTCTATTTAAATCTCCAAACTTTTTTTGGCAAATTTTTTATTCTTTATTTGCCCCGTACCTTTTCTTTATACTTCTCCAATTGCTTGCGAAGCGCATCTACTGATTGATCTGCCGCCTCTTCAAATGTCTTACACTGCTTACGCGCAAATAAATCATTCCCCCTTATCAATAACCGTATCTCGGCTATCTTATTCTCCGGTGTCTCCGTATTCTCTAATTTCAAAATCACTTCACTCCCAACGATCCCATCATACAGACCGTCTAACTTCTCTAATTTCCCCTGAATGAAGGCCTCTAATTTTTGATCGGCCTTGAAGTGGACAGAATTAATACTTACTTTCATAATCTGTTCTCCTTTTCTTTTTTTGCCCTTGGATGGGCTTTGTTATAGATTTCTTGTAACCGCTTTATACTGGTATGTGTATATACCTGCGTCGCAGCTAGACTCTCATGACCCAGCAGCTCCTTTACGCTTAGTAATTCAGCCCCATTCTCTAATAAATGTGTTGCATAGGTATGCCTAAACAGATGAGGACTCCGCTGAACCACGGTCGTCATACAGCTAAGATAAGCATTTGCTATCCGGTATACAAGACTACGATTAACATTTTTTCCTCCCTTTGAAACAAATAACGGACTCTCAAAGGTTAAGCCACTATAATGCCTTCTATACTCCTCTATATACGCAACTAAAAAAGTCACTGCCTGCTCTGGCAACGGAATCAATCGCTCTTTCGACCTCTTTCCAAATACCTTTATCTGCCCCCTACCTGAATCAAAATCGCCTAACCGCAATCCCGTCAACTCAGAGACCCTCATCCCACTGGCATATAATAAACTTACTATCGCTTCATCACGCCATGCCTCATATGTTGACTCCCCTTCCGGGATCCTACATAATTCCAACTGCTGACTCATCGGAATTGACTCAGGCAAATGCTTACCCAGTTTCGGACTACTTACTTTATATGTTGGATCATGCTTAAACTCATCCCACTTAATCATATATTTATAAAAAGTCCGTAATGTCGATAGCCGTCTTCGTATAGAACTGCTCTTATCTCCCGCTTTACCTCGCTCCATTAACCAACTTCTTATTAATATATGATCTACCTTCTCAAATGAATCAATCCCTTTCATTGTTAACCATTCAGAAAAAAGCCGCAAATCGCTCTCAGCAGCAGATATACTTAATGATGCAAGTCTCCCCCCTGCTAACAACCGATCAATATAATTAGACACTACCCTTAGCAATACCGGGTTTACCTCACTTCCGTCACCCTGATTCTTTAACCCCAAATCTTCTACTTCTTTCATAGGTTTTACCTTTCAATATCCATTGGGTTCTAATATCGAAAATACAAAATTAAACACTCATTACACAAAGTAACCCCTTAGAATCAAATTATCGCTCCCAACTTCGACACCGGGACATCCTAAATTGAATTCTAGCCAGCGACAAGTAGCCTGTAGCTAATCTTTGAATTTTGAATCTCTCCAGCCAGCCACAAATAGTCATGTTTCAATTTATTAATATTCAGCATCTCTAAAGTATCCCTCTTATATCTCTCGACTCTAGCTCTTATGCCTCTCCCTATCCTCTCCCTATCCTCTCCCTATCCTCTCCCTATCCTCTCCCT
>MTLC01000295.1_pt2 | contig 29028 bp, 26 predicted proteins | sample 1982451 | NCBI WGS metagenome assembly MTLC01 (sample SAMN05710165, study PRJNA340218) | biofilm metagenome | isolation source: sample SPH anode biofilm adapted to +100 mV | place: USA | collected 2012-02-03 | reverse complement strand
AAAAATAGAAAAATGTTAAAAGAGCGTCTTTTTACAAACTAAACAAGTTTAATTATTAACCAAAAACGGTCAACGTGATTTAGGCATTAACAAACTTGAAACTTGAAACTTGGAACTTGGAACTTGAAACTTGGAACTTGAAACTTGGAACTTGAAATAAAATGTCATCGTTTCCTCAGCCACGCATCGGGTATTTTTTGCCACTTTCCTTCTCTAAGCCATTGCAGACGAAGTGTACCGCCGCTTTTATCGAAATATGGAATTTCAAGCGTGTGCCAGCCTTTGCGCAAAGCGGTTTGTCCTGTTTTTTCAAACGGGGAATGTAGTCCATTATTGTCAATAACCGTTTGATTGTCAATGATTAATAGACTGCCATCGTCTGAAAGCAAGGCGAAAGTATAAATATCGTCCGCCGGGACGTAAATATATCCTTTCAAAATCATACTGAAATCGGCAGCAGGTTTTTCGGGCAATTGTACGTTGGGTAACGGAACGATATTTTTTACCTCAAAATATCCGATGCTGTCGCAAGTGTTTCCTTTGTAGGTGGATATGTAAGCGTTTAATCCTTGTTCGGTGATAGGCTCGGGCGAAACAGCGTTGGAAAATTCGGTTTTTAGAAATGTGGCGCTAACGATGTTATCCGCTGTGCCGTCCGGGCGGAATTGGCGCAGCTTGACGCGCGTGGTTTTATCAAACGTAGTTCCCGCTTTTAGTTCCGGCGATGCGGCTGTCGGATGAGTGCCGTCAGTGGTATAACGTATGGTAATGCCATTCAGCGCGGGACGGATGTTTGTTGTTATTTTGTCTGTGAAAACATTTGTATCGTAATACCCTTCGGCGTCGGGTACGCGGTAATTAATGCCTTTACTTTCCATCAGGCGGAAATGGTGCGGCGAGCGTCTTCGGTATTCATCTATCTTCATTTTTCGGTCAGGCATAGCCCAAGCCAGCTCGCTAAGGGCGAAAAGACGCGGCACAAGCATATATTGCAGTTTTCGCAATGAAGGTATTCCTTCCGACCACAAACAGGCTTGCACACCTAATATTGAGGATTCTTTCACACTGCCTTTTTTGGTAACTGTGGGTTCATACGCCAGCATTTTAGGCACCGAATAACTATCTTCATTCGCGTCAAAATAGAAATATTCGCCGGGGCAAAGAATGGATTTTTTACCCTGTTTTTCGGCTTGGATGGGCGCGTCCGGTACCCACGTGCGCCACCACATAATCACGGAAGAGCTGTTTAGTCCGTCGTTCAGCACTTCGTCCCAGCCTATCAAGGTTTTTCCGTTTTTATTGAAATATTTTTCCATTTCACGGATAAACCACGCTTGCAATTCTTCTTCGTTTTTCAGTTGCTCGTTCTTTATCCGCTTTTGGCAGTCGGCACAACCTTTCCAGTTGTGTTTGTCCACCTCATCGCCGCCTATATGGACGTATTTTGATGGGAAAAGATCAAAAACCTCGGCATACACGCTTTTGCAAAATTCCATTACCGCGTCCTTCCCGGGACAAAGTGGCGACGAAAACACGTTGCCCCATCCGTATTTGCCCCCGCAGACCAACCCATTGTACGCGTCAATTGCCGCCATGGAATGTCCGGGCATATCTATTTCGGGGATAATTTCTATGCCGATGTTTTTGGCGTATGCCACCACTTCCCGGATGTCGGCTTGCGTGTAAAACCCGCCATAAAGCGTATCCGTGCCATTTATTTTCAGAAATTTTTCGGGGATAAGGAAATCGGGATTATCTTGCTTTTTGGCTTGGCGCATACAGTCGCGGTCTTGGCTGTTAAAGTGCCGCCACGCGCTTTTTTCAGTAAGCAATGGGTATTTTTTTATTTCAATGCGCCAGCCTTGGTCATCGGTCAAGTGCCAATGCATTTTATTGAGTTTGTAGAGCGCCATTAAATTCAAGACTTCTTTTACTTCGTTTTTGTCCATAAAATGGCGCGAAGCGTCCAAATGCAAACCACGCCACGCAAAACGTGGACTGTCTTTGATGGTAATTATAGGTAAAGAAACAGGCGTTTTCTGTAAAGCGGTAAGTTGGCGCAGCGTGGAAATGCCGTTGATAAAGCCCTCATAGCTGCCCGATGTAAGCGTAATTTTGTTTTTTTTGATGTCCAAAGTGTAAGCGCCCGGTGTTTCGGCGGCGTTTTGGGTTAATTGTAAATATATAAACGGCGATTTACTGCCGGAAAGAAGGACGTTTACGTTTGCCTGCCATGATTTTTGCAGATATTGCGCCGCGGGCATCAATGATTTGTCCGAAACGCTGATGGAAACGGTTTTCGGCAGTGTAAACGAGTTTTTATTTTTAACGATATGGGCAGGTGTAGGGATGAGATTTTCAGGGGTTATTGCTTCTAATTGGGAAAGAGTGGCACATAAGAATAAGCCCACCCCTAAAAAAAAGTGTCGTTTCATGAATGTGTGTGTTAGTGAGTTAATTGTATTTAATAATACAATTAGAAGTGTATTTACATAACCTGAATAAAGGTTTTTTAAGAAAAAAGCAGAAAAATCATTGTTTTTTCTTCGGATACTTCCGTGTCAAGCTGTTCAATTTCAGTTTTATAACCCCGAGAAACGCTTCGCCAAAGATGCCGCCACTCATTTTTGACGTGCCTAATTCTCTGTTTATAAATATGATAGGCACTTCTTGAAGTATAAAACCGCATTTGTGCGCCGTAAATTTCATTTCTATCTGAAAAGCGTATCCTTTGAAGTGAATTTTATCTAATTCAATGGTTTCCAATACTTCACGGCGGTAACACTTAAATCCGGCGGTGGTGTCGGCTATTTTCATTCCGGTAATAAAACGGACATATTTTGAGGCGAAATAAGACATCAGTACGCGTCCGATGGGCCAATTGACCACATTCACACCGCTCACATAGCGGGAACCTATGGCTACATCGGCGCCTTCGTTCGCACAAGCGTTATAAAGACGAGCAAGGTCTTTCGGGTTATGCGAAAAGTCGGCGTCCATCTCGAAGATATAGTCGTAACCTTGTTCTAATCCCCATTTAAACCCGGCAATGTACGCTGTGCCGAGTCCGAGTTTTCCCTTACGTTCTACCATAAAAAGACGGTCAGGGAACTCGGTTTGCAACCGCTTTACAATGTCGGCAGTGCCGTCCGGCGAGCCGTCTTCAATAATCAGAACATGAAAAAATTCTTCCTGACCGAAAACCGCGCGGATAATGTTTTCGATGTTTTCCTTTTCGTTATACGTAGGAATAATGACGAGTTTTGAGGACATGTTTTTCAGTTTATAAAATTCAAAATTTTAGGTATTTTAAGAGTTTAAAGTTCAAGTTTCAGGTTTCGGGTTTCAGGTTCCAGGTTCCAGGTTTAGAGTTCCGAGTTTCAGGTTCCAGGTTCCAGGTTTCAGGTTTCAGGTTCCAGGTTCCGAGTTTCAGGTTCCGAGTTCCGAGTTCCGAGTTCCAATTAATTAATCAATTAATCAACCAATTAACTAATTAACTATCATCCAATTACCCTCTCAACAATTACCCTCTCAACAATTACCCTCTCAACAGTTCCCCTCGGGGCTTGCCTCGCGGGTAGGCAGGAATTCAGGGGGCTTATTACTCAAAGACGTACATTTTTGATGGCGCCATTCTTTCTAATGGAATGATTTGTAATTTTTCATCCGTATCTATCAAAAGATTTCTAAAATGTTCCTTTATAGTATTATACGCTATTTCAGGCAAATTATTTTCTTTGCTTAAATGACAGAGAAAAATATATTGCCAACGCTCTGTAAAGTGTTCGGCAAGGAAGATAGCCGCCTGCCGATTGCTTAGATGCCCTGTGTCGGCTTTTATTCTTGACTGTAAATAGAAAGGATATGGTCCGTTAGCAAGCATATCGTCATCGTAATTGGCTTCCAGCACCAAAAAATCGGCTTGTTTCAAATAATTTGCCGCTTCATCGCTCACAAATCCTAAATCGGTAGCAAAAGCAAAGGACTTATCGCGGTAAGCTACTGAATATCCCACGCATTCCGACGCGTCGTGCGAAACAGGAAAAACGGATACGCGCATCTCACCTACCTCAATGGTATCACCAATTTCAACGTATCGTTGAGAGAGTGAAGTTAGTTTCTGCGTAACACAGTAGTTGCGGTTAATGCCTTCGTGGATTTTACGTGTGGTGTACACCGGTACGTTGTGTTTCTCGCCCAATACGCCTACGGCTTTGATATGGTCGGCATGGTCGTGGGTAACAAAAATGCCCCAAATATGCTGAAAATCCAATCCCATCGTTTTCAGGAACCGACGAATGGTTCTTACACCTACCCCTGCGTCAATTAAAATCCCGTATGATGCGTTTCCTATAAAATAACAATTGCCGCTGCTGCCGCTCGCCAAACTTCTAAAACGTAATCTGTCCATTAAAACCTCTCATTTTGCTACAAAATTAGCAAAAAATCAGAGATGTTTATATAGAGGGGACAAACTTACAGCGGAAAAATAAAAAAACAGGCAGCATTGTAAGGTAAGCGCGCCTGTTTTCATTGATTTTGTACTGTGTTTTTACTCATCAAAATGAATTTTTGTGTGTGAGCCGTCACAAAAGGGTTTGTTTTTACTCGCGCCGCAACGACAAAGCGCGGCTTTATCCATTGTTTTTTCCTCACCCGAAGGTACTACCAACTTGAATTCACCGGCAACCAAAAGAGGTCCGCCCTTGGTAACTTTTATTACAAAATTATTTTCCATAACTGATTGTTTTTTAGTTTCTTAATTTAAACAAAAATAAAAAAGAAAAAGTTGTGAGTAGATTTGATATATATTTTAACTAAATTGTAATCATCTGACAAACAGATGTGTTTTTTATTTGGAAGAATATTTTTCGAAAAAACAGCCTGTTCGTTAAAAGATTATTCGTATTTTAGTACGCTGAAATTTATACCCCTTTAAATTATGTTAATTATCGGAATAGCAGGCGGTACGGGGTCAGGAAAAACCACCGTGGTGCGTAAAGTATTGGAACGTCTTCCGGAAGGCGAGGTAATAGTACTTCCACAAGACTCATATTACAAGGACAGCGGACATTTACCGCTTGAAGAACGGTTGGAAATGAATTTTGACCACCCCGATTCCATTGAATGGGAATTATTGATAAAGCATTTGGAAGATCTGAGAAAAGGACAAAGCATTAATCAGCCCATTTACTCGTATTTAACGTGTACGCGAGCGGATGAAACCATTCCCGTGAAGCCGTGCAAAGTAATTATTGTGGAAGGAATTTTGATTTTGACCAATTCCAAACTTCGGAAATTAATGGACTTGAAAGTGTTTGTAGACGCCGATGCGGATGACCGACTGATACGTGTTATCAACCGTGATATTGTGGAACGCGGACGTTCGGTAAACAAAGTGATGGAACGCTACGAGATTACCGTAAAACCGATGCACCTTCAATTTATAGAGCCTACCAAACGCTTTGCTGACCTGATTATTCCGCAAGGTGGAAATAACCACATCGCTATTGATATTCTTACCAATTATATTGAGAAAAGGCTTGGGTGATTAAGCCCCCTTACCCCCAAAGCCTGCCTGCCGGCAAGGCAGGGGGGAATTAAAGAATGTTAATTGGTTGATCGGTTAATTAGCTAATTGAAACTCAAAACTCGGAACTTGAAACCTGAAACCTGAAACCTGAAACCTGAAACGTATCATCATGCTTAGTCGCCAATTGCAACAAATAATGTTTATTGATATTGAAACTGTTCCGCAGACGGAATATTTCAGTCAATTGCCCGAAGAGTTGCAAGGGCTTTGGGAAGACAAGTATTTGATGCTTAAAAAACGCATTCCCGAAAAATACGGTGAGGACATGGACGCGGCGCAAGCTTATGAAAATAGCGCGGGTATTTATGCGGAATTTGGCAAAATAATTTGTATTTCAGTAGGGTTTATTTATTTTAGGGGTGAGGAAATGTTTTTTCGCACCAAATCATTTGCGGATGATGATGAGCGTAAACTTTTGACCGATTTTTCCGCTCTCATCCACACCTTTTTTAAAACCCAAGAACATACGTTTTGCGGACATAATATCAAAGAGTTTGATATGCCGTATATTTGCAGAAGAATGTTGGTAAACGGCTTAGCGCTGCCCAAACCGTTACAAATACACAGTAAAAAACCGTGGGAACTGAATTTTGTGGATACGTTGGACTATTGGAAATTCGGCGATTATAAAAATTACACTTCTTTAAAATTATTGACAGCCATCTTTGGGATTCCATCGCCGAAAGACGATATTGACGGAAGCCAAGTGGCTAACGTGTATTATAAAGAAAAGGACCTGCCGCGTATTGCTATTTATTGTCAGAAAGATGTGGTAGCTACCGCGCAGGTTTGGCTGAAAATGAACGGATTGGATATGATGAAACAAGAAAATATACAGCATATATAACGTAAGAAGTTAGTATGAAGAAATACTGTCTCATATATTTTCTTTTTTTCTTTTTACTGTTGATTGCAGGATGTAAAAAATCCTCGCATTCTGTTCCTTTTTTATCTTTTTCCCATAAGATTCCCAAAGATACTTTGCGTATAGTTACGCAATACGGCGCTACTTCGTACTTTGATTATAATGGGGAAACTATGGGCTATGATTATGAAATGGTCAATCACTTTTCCTCATACCTTCATTTGCCCGTGAAAATAACCGTTGCCCGAAACGATTCCGAAATGTACAGTATGCTTCGTGAAGGCAAAGCCGATATGGCGGCTTATAATACTTTTGAAACCAAAGAGTTAAAGCAAGAGTTTAACTTTGTTTTTCCGCAACAGGAATCTTATTTGGTGGTGGTGCAGCACATAAGCACCCGCTCGGTTTCAGACCCGGTAGGTTTAATCGGCAAAGAGGTGTGGGTAAAACCCAATACCATCCATCATCGGCGTTTACAAGCTTTGAACGACGAGTTGGGGGGCGGTATTATTATTAAATTGGCGGCTGACTCGCTTACTACTGATGACTTAATGCAGCAGGTGAGCGATGGAAAAATCACTTTTACCATTGCTTACCGGCACAAAGCATTATTGCAAAAAAGTTATGATAGCAGCTTAGATTGCCGTGTTCCGGTAGGTTTTACGCAGCAAAACGGTTGGTTGGTACGTAAAAACGCCCTCGCGTTAACGGATTCTGTTAACTCTTGGTTAAAAAAAGACGCCACCAATCTTCTAATGGATCGTTTATACACTAAATACTGGGATAAAAACCCTTATTTTAATCATAAAAGATTGCATACGACTAAGGGGGGGATTTCACCTTACGACCATTTCTTCAAAAAATATGCCCCTCGCATTGGGTGGGATTGGCGCTTGCTTGCAGCGGTGGCATACGCTGAGTCTGAATTTGATAACGATGCCGTTTCTTACGCCGGTGCACGTGGCATTATGCAGTTGATGCCCAGTACGGCACGGGAATTTGGTCTTGATAATCAAACTTTTAGTAACCCTGAGAGCAACATTGCCGCCGGCGTGGAATATATCAAGAGTTTGAATATGATTTACCGAAAAATAGAAGATAAAGACGAACGGATAAAATTTATTCTTGCCAGCTACAATTCCGGTCCGGCGCACATCATTGACGCTATGGCGCTTGCGGAAAAATACGGCAAAAGTCGTTATATTTGGTTTGACCATGTGGAATATTATCTTTCTAAAAAAAATAAACCGGAATTCTACCAAGATCCCGTGTGTAAATACGGGAAATTCGGACCGAAAGAAACTTTGCGTTATGTACCGTTTGTGTTAGATACTTACGCGAGGTATTTGAGGAAAACAAAAAAATAATACGTTTGAAGTTCGCAGCCTGCCTGCCGGCGAGGCAGGTTTGAAGTTTGCAGTTCGCAGTTTGTAGTTTGCAGTCTGGAATCTGAAACTTGAAACCCGAAACCCGAAACTCGGAACCCGGAACTTGAAACCTGAAACCCGGAACTTGAAACCTGAAACCCGAAACTTGAAACCTGGAACCTGGAACCTGAAACCCGAAACCTGAAACCCGAAACTTGGAACCTGAAACCTGAAACCTGAAACCCGAAACTTGAAACCTGAAACTTGAAACCTGGAACTAGAAATTCCGGAACTAATAAGAAATGCTTGAAAATTTAAAAAAATATCGCATCATCCTCGGTTCCCAATCGCCTCGGCGCAAGGAACTTCTGGCAGGATTAGATATTGACTTTGAGATAAAAACCATTGATGTAGAGGAAAATTATCCCGCTACAATGATGGGGGTAGATATTCCTATGTTTTTGGCTCGGAAAAAAGCTTCGGCTTATACGCTGTCAGAAGAAGATTTGTTGATTACTGCCGATACCATTGTATGGCACAAAGGCACCGTATATGGTAAACCCACTGACCGTAACGATGCTAAACGGATGCTTAAAACGCTTTCAGGACAAATGCATCAGGTAATTACAGGCGTTTGTATCACTACTAAAAATAGTCAAAAAACTTTCCATGTAACTTCCGATGTGTTTTTTGCTCGTTTTAGTGATACTGAAATTGAATATTACCTAGATCATTATCAGCCTTATGACAAAGCCGGTTCTTACGGGGTTCAGGAATGGATTGGCTACGTGGGTGTGGAACGCATTGAAGGATCCTACTTTAACGTAATGGGGTTGCCGGTACAGCGCCTCTATACCGAACTTAAACATTGGAAATAACCAAATTTCGTAATTCATAATTCAATGTCGTTTAGTTAAGGATTATGACTAATTACAATAAAATATTTGACAAAAACGTAATGCGAATCAAGAGTTGAAAGATTATAACCACATCACTGAAACGGTGCTATGCACCTGAATATCGGGTTTTGATATAAATCCTACAAATGATTGCGGTGCTATGCACCTTTGCTGCGTAGCAGTTTTTCACCCGCCTGCCGGCGAGGCAGGTTTGTAGCCTATAATGAAAACCGACCAAGAGGTGCGTAGCACCGTTTCAACCCTTGATTCGCATTCCTAACTAAACAACATTAATTCATAATTCATAATTCATATAGATGTCCTCACTAAAAGAACTCTTCCGGCAGGAAACTGGTAAAAAAGCCGATTCACAACAACAATTAACTGTTTCCGGTTCCAATCGCAAATATTTCAGACTAAAAAATGCGGAAACATCCCTTATCGGCGTAGAAGGAATGTCGGCAGAAGAGAACCGCGCTTTTATTTATATGGCTCGCCATTTTGGCGGTAAAGGCTTGCCCGTACCTCGTTTGTTAGCTGTTTCCAAAGATGAATTATTATACTTACAAGAAGACTTGGGCGATTTGCTTTTATTTGATTATATCAAGAAAGGAAGATTGACGGGCGTTTTCAGTCCTGATGAAAAAGCCGTCTTGCACCGCACAATGGAACTGCTTCCCCGATTTCAAGTCTTAGGCGCTGAAAATTTTGATTTTACCAAGTCTTATCCGCAACCGGAATTTAATCGTCGGTCTGTGTTGTGGGACTTAAATTATTTCAAATACTGTTTTCTCAAAGCCACCGGATTAGAGTTTCAGGAAAACCGTTTGGAAGATAATTTTGAAAAGCTGGCGGATTTTTTGTTGCAAAATCCTACCGATACATTTATGTACCGTGATTTTCAGAGTAGGAACGTGATGCTGAAAGAAGGCGAACCTTATTTTATCGATTTTCAGGGCGGACGAAAAGGACCGATTTATTATGATGTGGCCTCGTTCCTTTGGCAAGCGAAAGCGCAGTACGGCAAGCGCTTACGTGAGGAACTATTGAACACATATATTCGGTCTCTTAGCAATTACACTGACGTAAATGAGGACGAGTTTAAAAAAGCATTGAGTCATTTTGTACTTTTCAGATTATTGCAAGTGCTTGGGGCTTATGGATTTAGAGGTTATTTTGAGAAAAAGCCCCATTTTTTGCAGAGCATTCCGTACGCGTTGGATAATTTACGGGAATTAATGGCTGAAAATGATTTTTCAGCTTATCCTTATTTGATGGAAGTTTTGGGTGAGATGTCTAACTTAAAGCAGTTTCAGGACGTAAATCTGCACAAGCCGTTGGTAGTGAAAGTGTACAGTTTTGCCTATAAAAAAGGCATCCCCAATGACGATAGCGGTAACGGCGGCGGTTTTGTGTTTGATTGTCGCGCCATTAATAACCCCGGAAAGTACGAGCGCTATTATTCCATCACCGGTTTGGACGAACCGGTCATCGAGTTTTTGGAAAAAGACGGTGAAATTCTTCGTATGCTTGATCACGCTTACGCGATGGTGGACAACGCCGTAAAACGTTATGTGGAAAGGCGATTTACCAATTTGATGGTTTGCTTTGGGTGTACGGGAGGACAACATCGTTCCGTATATTCCGCACAAAAAATGGCAGAGCACATTCATAAAAAATTTGGAGTGGAAGTGCAACTAATTCACCGAGAGCAAAATATCGAAAATGAATTTAAGGCAGTAACAAAATAGAAAGTCGTATAATGTTTGTGCCTATGTAACAAAAAGTCAAAAAATCGAAATATATTTCAAATTTTTTCTAACAGAAACAGAGTTTTGCTTTTTCCTTATTATTTTACTACTTTTGCAGTCTAAAATCAGTGCAAGGCAGTAAAATTTAGGAAACAGACAGCGACTATTTTTAGTCCAAAAATCCCAAATCCTAAATTCCAAATCTCAAATTAGATGACAACCAACCAGCAATATGATCACGTAGCTGAAATTTGCCGCGATATTTTCACAAAAAAAATGAAAGATTACGGTGCATCTTGGCGCATTCTTCGCCCGCAATCAGTTACCGATCAGATTTTTATCAAAGCAAACCGCATTCGCACTATTGAAACCAAGGGCATTTCCAAAGTAGATGAAGGCATTCGTCCCGAGTTAATCGGGATAGTGAATTACAGCATTATCGGTTTGATTCAGTTAGAACTTGGATTTTCGGAAACAGACGATATTACCTCGGAGAAAGCCCTTGAACTTTATAATAAATACATCACGCAGGCAAAAGAACTGATGTTGGCTAAAAACCACGATTACGATGAGGCGTGGCGCGCTATGCGTACACAATCTTACACGGATTTAATTTTGATGAAAATTTACCGTACCAAGCAAATTGAAGATAATCAGGGTGCTACGGTGATTTCCGAAGGCATTGACGCCAACTATTTTGATATGATAAATTATGCCGTATTCGGACTGATAAAGATGGAATTTAATTAAAGTTTGCAACTTGCAGTTTATAAATATAAATTTGTCGAGACGAATCGAAACTTTTCTGAATAACGTGTAAAACGTAATGTCGGCAAAATTCTAAACCTTCCAAAAGTTCCCCTTATGGGGGGATTTAGGGAGCATTAAACCTGAAACTAAAATGTACAAACGCCATTCACGCTATACAAACAACGTCCCTTCCACAAGGGCAATGACTACGCTTCAAAAATCAATGGAAGCGCTCTTAACATTTTCGCGGATTCTATTGGGAGCAGTTTTTGTTTTTTCGGGCTTTGTGAAAGCCATTGACCCGCTGGGTTCTACCTACAAAATCCACGATTACCTCATGGCTTTCGGAGGCGGTTTTGCGCAATTTACTTCGCTATCATTTCCGGCAGCCATTGCTCTTTCCACTCTTGAATTGTTGATAGGATTATGCTTCCTTTTCAAAATAAAACTAAAACTCACTTCCATTATAGCATTGGTTTTTATGGGTGTGATGCTTCCGCTTACATTTTACATCGCCCTGAAAAATCCCGTAACCGACTGCGGCTGCTTTGGCGACGCGCTTAAAATAGGCAATTGGCCCACGTTCTTTAAAAATGTAGGCTTGCTGATTTTGATATTATTAGTCCTTATTTACCATCGGAAAATGCGAAATCTCTTTCTACCCGGCGTGGAGTGGACGGTGATACTGCTTTTTATAGGCATAAGTGTGGGATTATCGGTGTATACTTATCGTCATTTGCCAATGATAGATTTTCTGCCTTACAAGGTGGGAGTAAATATCCCCGAAGCCATGAAAGTGCCCGAAGGTAAACCTCTTGATAAGTATGATACCAAGTTGATTTACGAAAAAGACGGCGTGCAAAAAGAATTTACCATTGAAAACTATCCGCAAAACGACAGCACGTGGAAGTTTATAGACCAAAAAACAACACTCGTTTCCAAAGGCTACGAGCCACCCATACATCATTTTGAGATAACGGACGCGCAAGGCAATCACGTAACGGATGACATCATTCATTATCCGGGCGTGGTAAACTTGGTAGTGATGCATAATCTGACACAAAGTGCCAAAGCGGGTGTTGATAAAGCCGAATTGCTTTACGAGCAATCCAAAAAGCGCGGGGAGCAATTTTACGCTCTTACAGGTTCTTCCGATGAAGATATAGCCAAATTTGTAAGTGAAAATAAAGTAAGTTTTCCATTCTATAAGGCCGATCCCACCACATTGAAAACCATTATCCGTGCCAATCCCGGCTTTGTACAAATTAAGAACGGCACCATTACCGGAAAATGGAATTGGAGGCAAGCCCCCTAAATCCCCGCCTGCCGGCGAGGCAAGCCCCTAAGGGGACTTTTGGGAACATTTACTAATGATATTTGGTTTTTTGGATAAGTTTCAAAATATTCTTGAATAATTAAATATAAATAATATGATTTTTACGGCTTTTAAAAGTCCCCCTTGGGGGATTTAAGGGGCTTAAAGTTTACATTAAAATGAGAAAAAACATTGTAGCAGGCAACTGGAAAATGAACAAAACCCTGCAAGAAGGAGTAGCATTGGCTACGGAATTAAAAGAACTTTTACACGGTGCTAAACCTAACTGTGAAGTAGTTGTCGGCACACCGTTTACACACTTGGCAACTGTTGCTGAGCTGGTAAAAGGAAGTGTTATCAACGTATCTGCACAAAACTGCGCCGATAAAGAAAGCGGCGCTTACACGGGCGAAGTTTCTGCCGCTATGGTAAAGTCTACCGGTGCAAGCCACGTTATTTTAGGACACTCAGAACGCCGCGCATATTATGGTGAAACCTTTGAAATACTTAAAGAAAAAACACTTTTAGCGCTTAAAAACGATTTGAAACCCATTTTTTGTATCGGTGAGCTGAAAGAAGAACGTGAAGCCAACAAACAAAACGAAGTGGTAAAAGCCCAGTTAGAAGGCTCTGTATTTAATCTTTCAGCCGAAGAATTTGGCAAAATCGTATTGGCTTATGAACCCGTTTGGGCTATCGGTACCGGTTTGACCGCCACTTCTGACCAAGCACAAGAAATCCACGCTTACATTCGTAGCTTGATAGCCGAAAAATACGGTAAAGAAGTAGCCGAAAACACTACCATTCTTTACGGTGGAAGCTGCAATGCGGGAAATGCAAAAGAACTATTCTCTAAACCCGATGTGGACGGAGGTTTAATTGGTGGCGCTTCATTAAAATCTGCCGATTTCAAAGCTATTATTGACGCGTTTTAATAGGTTTTTAAGATAAAGGTTGTCAGATTTTAGAGGCTTGAAGAGCCATATCTGACAGTTTATTTTCTAATAATTTCGGCAACACACCTTCCATTGGTTTGTTGCCGAAATTATTAAATTGAGTTTCGTTTAAAGAACAAAAATAAAATAAGACAGTATTTATTCCCCTCTCATTAATGATTTATTCTAAATCCTATAAAAATCCCAGAGGAATTTAATACCCGCCTATGTCGGGCAGGTTTGTAGCAAATTTCAACCATAAATATTCGATCCGCCACCTGGCGGAGTCGAACCTAAAAAATATAGGTTTTTTCTACCGCTCGAACTTGTTCGCTTAGCTTGCCAAGAAATATTAGGCTTCTCTGAAACCAAAAATACGAAGATACAACATTCGTTAAAAAGTCAAGACGACTTCCTTATTTACCTTTATTTGCGGATTATCTTAAATATTTTAGAGGAAATATCATTTGTCAAATGGATATTTCCTCTAAAAAAATCTCGTGTTCTATAAACTATTTAGCGAACGCGTGGCGGAAACCTTTGGTTTTATCCCAAAGCCCACGGGTAAAGTCCGGCACAGCTACCGGCGCCGAGTTATTTTCCAATGAAATTTGTGTTAACGGCGCCAAGCAAGACCATTCCGCCAAATCATACACGTCCATATCCAGCGGTAATCCATTACGCAAACAATAAATTAAGCGGTAATCCATTACATAATCCATACCGCCGTGTCCGCCTACTTTTTTGGCTATTTCTTCCAATTCCACGTGGATGGGATGTTTATATTTTTTCATCAGCGCGTCTTTGGCTTCCACAGGCATAAACGAATGCTGATTCAGGTTTTCGTGGTTAGGCGCCACGGAAGCGTCTAATTGAGAAGCTTTCATAGCGTAACCCGGCACAGGATATTTGCTGGCAAAGCCTTCGGTGCCGGCAACATTGTACATACGGCTGTAAGGACGAGGTGAGGCAACATCATGATGTATTTCGATGGTTTTTCCTTTTTCGGTGCTGATAAGCGTTACGGTGTGCTGTCCGTTTTGAAAATCGGTATATGTTTCCCCGCGTTTTTGTTTCAGATAGGCAGGAATGCTTACCGGCTTGCTATCCATAGCCACAAGGTAATTCATCTTATCGCCGCGGTGAATATCCAGTACTTGGCAAGCGGGTCCCATGCCGTGCGTAGCATAAATATCGCCGCGGTGCGTTTTATTGTATTGCATACGCCAATCGCCTTCATATTCTGCCCAAAAATCTTCTAACTGGTGAATATAAGCGCCTTCGGCATAAAGAACATCGCCTAAAACGCCTTTTTGAGCCATATTCAACGTAGTCAGTTCAAAGAAATCATATACGCAGTTTTCCAGCATCATACAGTGTTTTTGAGTACGTTCCGCGGTGTTGATGATGTTCCAAATTTCGTCCAATGTCATAGCGGCAGGCACTTCGCAAGCTACGTGTTTGCCGTGTTCCATAGCGTAAAGAATCATGGGCGCGTGACGTTTCCAATCCGTAGCGATGTAAATGAGGTCAATATCATTTCTTTCGCACATCTTTTTCCACGCATCTTCGCTGCCTGAATAGCTTTCCGCTTTGGAAAGTCCGGCTTTTTCAAGTATTTTCTGAGATTTTTCTACTCGGTCGGCGTGCAAATCACACAACGCTTTGATTTCAACTCCGGGAATCTTGGTAAAACGCTCTACGGCACTGGGTCCGCGCATTCCTAACCCGATAAATCCTACGCGTACCACGTCCATTTTTGGTGTTACAAGATTTAGTACATCTTTTTGTCCGGCAGGACGTGCGGGCACTTTGGTTAGAATAGGCTGAACCGTAATTTTTTTAGTCGATTGTTTTTTTACGGTTTTTTGTGAGGCGCCTTCCGCTTGAAAGGAAAACGCGAATAATGCGATAAGCATTATGCTTAACACTTTTTTCATACGATTTTTTGGTATTTATTATTTGTAGTTGATTAATTCGCTCAATTTTGCTGCATACATTTACGTTAAAGACTTATTATTTCATAAAAAGCACAGTACAATTCCATTCTATTGTATTTTTTTATAAGCGCTTAACAAATCTTTGGCGGCAATAAACGAACTAATCTCATTGGATAGCACTTTTCTTTCTGCCGTTTCTAAAAGTTTTTGAATAACTTCATTGTTATAAAAGTCAGACTTTAACTTATCATTGATGCTTTCATACATCCAATATTTAGATTGGTAAGTTCTTTTATTTTCAAAATAACCGTTTTCTTTTGTAAAATGGATATAATTCTGTACCATTTCCCACAACTCAGGAATGCCGTTTTTTTCGGTAGCGGAACACGTGATTACATCGGGTTTCCAGCCCGATTCGGGTGAGGGGAAAAGGTGCAGCGCATTTTGAAACTGACGTTTTGCCAACTGCGATTTTTCCACATTACTTCCATCGCATTTATTAATGGCTATGCCGTCCGCCATTTCCATAATGCCGCGTTTGATGCCTTGCAACTCATCGCCGGTACCTGCCAATTGTAGAAGTAAAAAGAAATCCACCATAGAATGCACGGCAGTTTCGGACTGCCCCACTCCCACCGTTTCCACAAATACCGTATCAAAACCCGCGGCTTCACACAGCACAATGCTTTCGCGCGTTTTGCGTGCCACACCGCCCAATGAACCTGCCGAAGGCGAAGGACGAATAAACGCGTTTTTAGCCACAGAAAGCTCTTCCATACGTGTTTTATCGCCCAAAATACTGCCTTTACTCCGCTCGCTGCTCGGGTCAATGGCTAATACGGCTAATTTTTTACCGGAATGAATCAGGTGCATTCCCAGCGCTTCAATAAAGGTGCTTTTTCCCGCGCCGGGTACGCCCGTAATGCCTAACCGGATGGAATTTCCGGCGTAAGGCAGGCATTTTTCTATCACCTCCTGCGCCACTTCCTGATGCTGCGGCAGCGCGCTTTCTACCAGCGTTACCGCCTGACCCAGTACGGCAATATCGCCTGCCAGAATGCCTTCTACGTAACTTGCCACGCTAAACTTTTTTCTTTTAACGCGTTTTTTAGCGTAAGGATTAACGGTAGGCGCGCTTGAAACGCCTTCATTCACAGATAATCCTACGTAAGATGGATCATTTTCGGGGTGGTAATGGTGGTGCATAGTTAAAATAGAGTTTACGCAAAGTTACATAAATCGTTTGATATTATATTTTAAACTTAGCTTAACATTCCTTTATAAAATAAAATAAGCTCGGATTTTGCCGAGCTTATTAAAATTTGGGATCTGGGATTTGAGATTTGAGATTTCGGATTTGGGATTTCGGATTTGGGATTTGGGATTTCGGACTTCAAACTTCAAACTTCAAACTTATTTCACATTCCAAGTAAAAATCAACATCACGTATTGGTTCATCGGGTCGTTAGTCTGCAAAGTTACTACTTTTTTATACTCGCCTTTGTCCAGGATTTTGGTGTTTAAGTCCACTTTTAAAGTGGAAGTTTTACCGCCTCTGATTACCAAATTATTGGGATTAAAACTTAACTCGCCATTATTATTCACTATTCTTCTAATTTCCAAAGGATTAACACCCACATTTTTTATTTCAATTCTGCCGCGAACTACGTGACCTTTGGAAATGTCGCCCAGAAAAACGTTAGTAGATTTTACCTCAAAAATAGGGGCATTACGTTTTTCAGCCGCGCTTTGGTTATTAAAATCATCTGTAATATTTGCCGCAATGCCTATTTTATATTCATCGGAAATTACTTTTTTACCATTGAGCATCAAGTAAATATCGTCATTAACCGGTCCCCAAACAGAGGCTTTGTTAGAATTAAATGTAAAAATCAGCGGTTTTTCTTCGCCGGGATTTAGTGTTACAGGCACCACAGAAATGTAACTTGGTAAATGAGACGCTTCTACTTTTATCGGTGCGCCGGAAATATTTTTAACATTCAGCGTAGCAGTTTGGGATCTTCCTTTTATAACATTGAAAAATGATAACGATTTAGCGCTATATCCTAACGCGCCGCCCATCTGGAAAGCAAAATTATTAGTAGCAGCTTGTCCTTGGGATACTACGTTTCCTTTGATGTAAATTATTTCTTGTTCGTTGCTGGCGTTTGACCTTACGGTTACGGGTTTGGTAAATGAATTGGGACGCCCTAACGGGTTATAAGACACTGTAACTACGCCCTTTTTGCCCGGGGCAATGGGTTCTTTTGTCCATTCGGGCGTAGTACATCCGCAAGATGCCTGTACATTCTGCACCACCAATGGCGCATTTCCGGTGTTGGTAAATTCAAAAACATGGGTAACTTTACCGCCTTGCTCGTTTACTTGCCCGAAATCATATTCTTTTTCAGCAAAAGTAATGATGGCTTTTTGTGCAGAAATGCTTGTTACTATCAGAATTAAAGTAGCTGTAAGCAGAACTAATTTTTTATTCATATAACTTATAATTAAAATGGATTTTAAGAATTTTTGACCTGCAAAATTATAAAATTTGTTGGGAAATATGTTCTATTTTAAGATATATTCTTTTAAATAAGATAAATTAACCCGAAACACCGTTATTCAAACTGACATAACACAAGCATTCCGACAAAAAGACACCGGACTTTATAGTTTTTCTATACAGTCCGATGCCTTATGTGGTATTAGTCTAAACCTCTAATAGCTATTTAGCTAACTGCGCTACGCTTTCCACCAAGCGGATAAACTCGCGGCGATAACCGTGTTTGTCTTCATCCAACCCTTTTTTAGCCAATTCTATTACTTTTTCATACGTGGCATCGCCTTTGAAATCTGACTTTCTGAGCAACTGACCAAACATTGCTACCGCCATTTGGAAATTCAAATCCACAGACGCATTCGTTTTTGAAACGTTGGCTAAAACAGGGATTTCCAATTTTCGGCTTTTGTCTTCATCGGGGTTTTTATAGCGTAGTTTCACAGTCATCAGTTCATTGGAATTACTCAAAACAGGTTTTATTTTCTGCTCGGCTTGATATTTCAGCTTGTCCACGCCGCCGTAAGTATTTTCCACTCCCACAGGGATGACTTCGTAAATGGCGGTAACGGTATGTCCCGAGCCGAGTTCGCCCGCGTCCTTGGTATCATCGTTAAAATCTTCTTTGTTTAGCAAACGGCTTTCATAACCTACCAGCCGATAAGCGTTTACATATTTCGGATTAAATTCTACCTGAATTTTCACGTCCTTAGCCACGGTGTACATGGTACTGCCAAATTCGTTAACGAGCACTTTATTAGCTTCCTGCAAATTATCAATGTAAGCATGATTGCCATTTCCTTTCTCAGAAAGAATTTGCAACTTATTGTCCTTGTAATTTCCCATTCCATAACCCAACACGGTGAGGAAAACACCCGATTTACGCTTATCCGCAATCAGTTTTTCCAGCCCTTTTTCATCGGAAACGCCTACATTAAAATCACCGTCCGTACACAGAATGATTCGATTATTTCCTTCCTTGATAAAGTTCTTTTCGGCAATTTTGTATGCCAATTGAATGCCTTCGCCGCCCGCCGTGGAACCGCCTGCCTGTAACTTGTCAATGGCTTCCAGTATTTTTTGCTTGTCCGTACCTTTGGTAGATTCAAGCGTCACACCTGCCGCGCCGGCATACACTACGATGGCTACGCGGTCTTTGTCACGCAAATTATTTACCAGCAATTTTATGGACGATTTTACCAGCGCCAACTTATTAGGCACATCCATAGAACCGGAAACGTCCAGCAGGAATACAAAGTTGCTCGCGGGCAGATTTGCCGATGGGATTTCACGCGCTTTCACACCAATACGTACCAGCTGATGTTTGGGTTGCCAAGGGCACACGGCGCTTTCAGTCAGAATATTTACGGGATGTTCGCCCGCGGGCTGCGGGTAATTGTAGCTGAAATAATTAATGAGTTCTTCCACACGCACGGCATCTTTCTCGGGCATCTGTCCGTTGTTAATCATCCGTCGGACGTTACCGTATGAAGCCGCGTCCACATCCAGCGAGAAAGTAGAAAGAGGCTCATCGCCTGCCGATTTGAAACGGTTTTCTTGAAATGAGGCGTACTCTTCGGTTCTTTCATCATTGATAGCCCTATAAGAACTATACCCTCGAACAGCTATACCGGACACATTGCCTAACAGTACTTTTTGCTTACCTACCTCTGCAACCGACCCACACATCGAGCTTTTATGATTTATGCCATAGCCTACCACTATCACCTCTTCCAATGATTTACTATCTTCTTCTAAATAAACATCTAACTTTTCCGAGGTTACTTTGATGGTTTTCGGGACGAATCCTACGTAAGCAAACACCAGTTTTTTCCCTTTTTGAACTTGGATGGTGTAGTTGCCGGCGGCATTGGTTGTGGCACCTTGGCGTGTCCCTTTTACTGTGACAGCTGCACCAATAATGGGTTGGTTATCGGTTTTACTGAATACGGTTCCGCTTACGGTAATTTCCTGAGCCATCATTGCGAAGGATAATGCCCCTAATAAAAGCATTAAGCTGACTTTTTGAATAGTTGTTTTCATTGTCGAATATTTTAAAATGTAAATAAATTCTTAGTAAACTCTTTTTGAACCCCAAACTTGAATGGGAACACTTATACTTAAATTAAGCATATTTCCCGTAAAATAGTCCCAATTTTTGACTATTGGTTTTACATAACTCAATCTTACTCGGATGGGTATTTTTAATTCTTCAATATCTTCTATTGATTTGATAAAATTGATGTCAAAGTTTATTCCGGCAGTATAAGTAAAAAAATCTTTATGCATATCTTCGTAATTAGGGTTGATAGAGTTATATTTACGCGAGAAGTACTGCTCAAAAAAACCAATACCGACAAAAGGTGAAAAAGAAAATCTCTTGTTTTCAAAGATATAATAACCGTAACTTAACTCGCCCACGCCAAATAAAATGGGATATTTTGTTAGAATAGGTAATCCGTAAGGCGTATCTTGAATTTCTTCTTTAGGTTTAGAAGTTAGCCACAGTGCTCTTAAGTAAAAAATATGCTTTTTATACATAACATCTATTCCGGCACAAAACCCAATGGGCACATTGAAAGAGTTTTTCAAATTTCCATTGAAAAAACCACTTAAAAAACCCAGATCTGCGGAACCACCCAAAGCTGTTTTCTTATACTCATAACGCACAAAGTTCCTTACATAATCCGCGTATTTGGAATGAGGAAAATTATGTAAGAAATCGGCACTTTTCTCATTCAATATGTCCTGTGAAAAAACAGGATAGAGATATAAGTATTCCGTGAAACTCTTCATAAAAACCAATTTTATCATTTCTCTTTCATCGTTTGAGATATTTTCTGATACACTAATAGTGTGTAAAATCAAATTTACATTTTTGGCAGATTTTTCCATTATTTCTTCTTCCAATAAATCTTTGGATGGATAAATTTTCATAAAATTCTTATACACAAGGCAAGAGGTTCCAATGGAAGATTTTTCAGAATTTATTTGTATTAAATCATTCAGCATGTAAATGTAATTTTGAGTGAGGCAAGCCAAATTTATCTGTTCTACTAATGTAAAAACCGCGTAGTTTTCATCCGCTACTTCTTTGTTCAAATACCTGTATATTTCACTTACCTTTTCCATATCATCTGCTAAAAGTCTATCCAAAAGCATATTTCGCGCTTTTGAAATCACTGTCGATTTTGATTCGGGATAATTCATTATTTCCTTTTTTATGTTCTGACAATAACAAAAGGACAGTTCTAACAAGGTTAATAAAAGTAAAATTGCCTTTTTCATCGGTGTGCATTTTTAAAGTGACACATTATTTTGCGGTTTTCGAACTTCTTTTTCCATTTAGATACATTTCCACTCTAAATTCCATAACCCAACCGGAATATTTTTTTAATTTTGTATCAATATTTTTTACCATTTTTATAATTCATTGAAAAACAGCGATAAAATATCAGTAAAAACCAACCAAGAATTGTTTACTCTTTATAAAAAAGAGCGGCAACCTGACTATTTCGCTGAACTTTACCGCCGTTATATTCCTTTGGTATATGGATTGTGTCTAAAATATTTATCAAATCCTGACGACGCGCAAGATGCCGTGATGGATATTTATGAAGAAATAAGCGAAAAAGTACTTCGGTATGAGGTAGAAAACTTTCACACCTGGCTTTACAGCGTATCAAAAAACCACTGTCTGCATAAATTAAGAAAAAGCAACCGTACTTATATGTTAAATATTGAGCAGGCATTTATGGAAAACGGTGATTTTTTTACTCTAATAGATAAAGAGAAATCGGTGGAAGAAGAAAACGCTTTGAGTTTCTGCCTGAACGAACTAAACAAGGAACAGAGAACAAGCATTGAACTTTTTTATTACGAAGAAAAATCGTATGCCGATATTGTGGACGTTACAGGATTTACCCTTGAAAAAGTGAAGAGCTATATCCAAAACGGCAAAAGAAATCTGAAAAACTGTATTTTAAAGATATTAAATAAATAAAAACGCAGAAACAATACTAATTTTACAACCTACTGGTCAGTGAAATTTACGGATTATATACAAGGAAAACGTCGCGGCAAAGAAGCCAACGCGCTGGAACGGGAAGCTATGAATGACGCCTTTCTGCAAGACGCTATGGATGGCTATGACACGGTAAAAGACAATCCCATGTCCGCTATCAAAGCGCTGGAAAAACGTGTATCCGCTGCATCTTCACCTGCCCCAAAACGAAACATAAAGCGCATTTTGTTCCGGGCAGGCGCCGCTATGCTTGTGTTACTAATCGGTACACAAGTCCTTCGGTGGTTTCACACCAATCAAACAATCACACTTCCCGAAAAAAACGCGGTAACGGTGTTGCCCTCTGTAAAACAGGACAGCGTATTTACCGAAAAGAAAAAACCGGTTCGTAAAGAAATATTTATTGCCGATAACGCGCCTAAGAAAATAGCCCCAAAAAAAACAAGGACTGAAAATCAAATTGTAAATACGGAAGAAATAACTAACAACACTTTCGATGAAACGATAAGCGCGTTTAAAAGTGAGGAAAGCATGGATAAGAAACAGGTAGAATCAAGCATTTCGGCTCTAAAACCCGAAAGTTTGCGCATAGATTCCATTCCTTCATCGCCTAAATTATTAAGCAATTATCTAACCTCAGTCAATGAAAATAAACTAACCGGCGCCTTAGCCGGAAGAGCTGCCGGCATCACAGTTACGCAGAAAAAAGAAAATGATATTATCATCCGGGGCACAAGTTCACTCACAAAATCATTGCCCGAAAAAAGAGTAAGAGGAAGGCTGATAGATGAAACCGGCGAAGCGCTTATAGGCGCGCAAGTAACTTTAAAAAACAAAAAACAGGTAGGAACCATTACTGATTTAAATGGTGAGTTTGAACTCAACATCCCCCCAAATTTAGCTGACAGCGTACTCGTGGCATCTTACGTGGGTATGGAAAGGAAAGAGTTCCTCGCCAAAGAAAATACGGGCGATATAAAACTTCCGGCTGACAGCAAAGTTTTGAATGAAGTAGTAGTGGTAGGTTACGGCGCAACTAAAAAAAGCCGGATGACCGGTTCAACCACCAAAGCGCACGTCCCTACTTTCGGTAAAAAAGAATTTATCCAATACTTCAAATCCAATTACGACAAAGACATTTGCAACGGACACGCGCTTTATATCAAAACCAAGTTTCGGATTAATGAACAAGGGCGTCCGGAAGATATAGAAATCATAGAAACTTCCTGCGCTGAATTGGAAGAAGAACTGAAAGATTGGTTAAGCGCCTCACCTATGTGGACAGAACGTAACACAAAAGTAATATTAACTATCAAAATTAAACGAAAATAATAAGCCGGGAGCTACAAACAAAAATATTTCTATCTCAATACAATAATATTGTTAAATTTTCGATGGTTTTGAACTTTTTTGCATTATCTTTGTAGTGTTATGTGTAAAGAATATTTTTTTACGTCATACTGCCTATGAAAAAAACTACACTTATATTATTTTTCACAATTTTGGGTATATTCTCGGTTCCGGCACAGAAAAACAGTACTGTTTTTGATAAAAATAATACCGAAAATTCTTCTCAGCAAACCGAAAAATCTGTCGAAAACAATACTACTCCAAAATTTAGCGTGAACAATAAAACACTCTACGCCTCAAACGTAGAGAATGGCGCTACTGTGGAAATTTACAGCGCGCTCGGCGCTAAAGCACTTACTGCTGTTTACAATGGAAATCCCATATCCCTCTCTAATCTTAATAAAGGAATATACATTGTCCGAACCGGAAAATATACTCAGAAGATAATGCTGTGAATTGGTTGATTGGTTGATTGGTTGATTGGTTGATTGGTAAATTATCAGGGAACAAATAAGAATACCGAAGTTGTTTTACACGATTTCGGTATTTTTTTGCTTTAAAATATCAAAAAACAGACTAATAATTATATTTTTCGGACATTATAACAACTTTCATCGAACAAAATATTTTTTATTCAAAATAATGCGTATTTTTGTTGCATTCTAATTATTTTCTTTATTATGACGGCACCTAAATTCCTAAAAAACCTCTACACATTTTACCGAGATGGTTTTAAGAGTATGACCGTAGGCAGAACGCTTTGGGCAATTATTCTGATAAAATTGTTCATTATGTTTGCCATCCTCAAAGTTTTTTTCTTTCCGGATTTGCTTAAACCCTACAAAACCACCGATGATAAAGCTAAACACGTTCAGGAACAATTAATTGAAAAGCAATAGAAATTTGTAAATTAGTATTAGGTTAAGTCTAAAATGACGTTTTTAGTATTTCTTAAATATTTATTAATCAAAACAATACATCTCTAAACTCAAAACTAAATACTCTTAACTTAACATTAGTTAAATCACGCGAAACGATCACCACAAAATAAGTTTGACACACAAGGGACAGTTTATGTACGAGTTACATCTGACAACTAAAAAACAAATTATAAACAGATGAAAATAAAAATTAAAATCATAAATCATTTTTAATACCAATTTTTAACAAAAAATTCTATGGAATTATTAAGCGCTTCTTTAATCAATTGGTCGCGTGCGCAGTTTGCACTTACGGCTATGTATCACTGGCTCTTTGTTCCACTCACATTGGGACTGGGTCTGATTATCTGTATTATGGAAACCATCTATTACCGCACCGGTAAAGAAGAATGGAAGAAAACTACTAAATTCTGGATGACCATTTTCGGTATAAATTTCGCCATCGGCGTAGCTACCGGTATCATTTTAGAGTTTCAGTTTGGTACCAACTGGTCAAATTACAGTTTTCTTGTAGGCGATATTTTTGGGGCACCGCTCGCCATAGAAGGCATTTTAGCGTTTTTCTTAGAAGCTACTTTTATTTCCATTATGTTTTTCGGATGGAATAAAGTGAGCCGCGGCATGCATCTCACGGCTACTTGGCTTACCGTTATCGGCGCTACACTTTCAGCCCTTTGGATTTTAGTGGCAAACGCGTGGATGCAGTATCCTACCGGCATGCATTTTAATCCCGCCACCTTCCGTACAGAGATGATTGATTTTTGGGCATTGCTTAAATCGCCCGTGGCTATCAATAAATTTTTCCATACCGTAACTTCCAGCTGGGTCTTGGGCGCCTTATTTGTTACAGGCATCAGTGCTTGGTATTTGTTGAAAAGACGTGACATCGCTTTCGCCAAACGAAGCATCAAAGTAGCGGCTATTTTCGGACTTGTAGCTTCATTAATTACCGCTTACACCGGTGACGGCTCCGGTTACCATGTAGCACAACAACAACCTATGAAACTGGCAGCCATGGAAGGACTTTATAAAGGTGAAAACGGCGCTCCGCTCGTTGCTATCGGCGTACTGAAAACTAATTTAAATTATAATAGTACTGAAGACCCTTATGTGGCGGCGATAAGAATTCCGAAAATGCTTTCATTCTTGGGTTATCGTGATTTTGACGCTTTCGTACCCGGTATCGGGGATATTATCAATGGGGGATATACCTTGCAAGATGGTACCAAAGCCCTCTCATTTGCCGAAATGCAAGCCCGCGGAAAAATGGCAAAAGAGGCTATGAAGGCATACAAAGCCGCTAAATTAGCCAATAACACCGCGGAAATGCAAGTGCAAGAAAAAATAGCCAAAGAAAACTTCACCTATTTCGGATACGGCTACCTGGACAAGCCGGAAGACTTAATACCTCCCGTACAGCTAACCTTTTACGCTTTTCACATTATGGTAGGGTTAGGTTTCTTCTTTATTTTATTTTTCGCGTTAATATTGTTCTTTATGTATAAAGATAAGTTGGAAAACCAAAAGTGGTTACTGTGGATTAGCGTAGTATGCCTGCCGTTGGGTTATCTGGCAAGCCAATTGGGCTGGGTAGTAGCCGAAGTGGGCCGGCAACCTTGGGCAATCCAAAACATATTGCCGCTAAAAGCCGCGGTTTCTAAGTTAGATACTTATTCCGTACAAATAACATTCTTCTTATTTTTGGTATTGTTTACGGTACTGTTGATTGCTGAAATAGGCATTATGAGAAAACAATTCAAAAAAGGTCCCTCAGCTGAATAATAGGCAGCTACGAATTACGAGGTATTATCGGAAAATTATATCGAAAAAAATAGAATAATTTATTTCTCTTAAAATAAAAAACAATAATATTATGATAACATATTCATTTCTTCAACACTATTGGTGGTTTTTAGTTTCGCTGTTAGCGGGACTTTTGACCTTCCTGCTTTTTGTTCAGGGCGGACAAACCTTGCTTTTTTCATTGGGAAAAACCGAAGACGAGCGTCGTTTATTGGTAAATGCTATCGGTAAAAAATGGGAATTTACATTTACTACGCTGGTTACTTTCGGGGGCGCGTTTTTTGCTTCGTTTCCACTCTTCTACTCTACCAGCTTTGGTGGCGCATATTGGGTTTGGATGCTTATTTTATTCTGCTTCATCGTTCAAGCCGTTTCTTATGAATATCAGAATAAGCCGGGCAATTTATTAGGAACAAACGTGTATCGCGGTTTCCTATTTTTCAACGGATTAGCCGGCACTTTCTTGATTGGAGCGGCAGTAGCCACCTTCTTTACCGGCTCACAATTCAGCGTAAACAGAGGCAACCTTTTGGAGGATTTCATGCCCGTGGTAAGCCAATGGGAAAGTCCGCTGCACGGCTTGGAAGCTTTGTTTGATATACGTAACTGGATTTTAGGCTTAACCATTTTCTTCTTGGCGCGCACGCTGGGGCTTTTGTTCTTCCAAAACCGCCTAAACTACCCTGAATTGGAAAAACGCGTACACAGCCGCTTGCTATGGAACGCCGCGCCTTTTGTGGTTTTTTTCCTAACGTTTGTTATCTGGATTTTACTCGGCAAAGGATTTGCCGTAAATCCGGATACCAAAGAGGTATTCATGGAACCAATGAAATATATGCATAATTTAATTCAAATGCCGATAGTAATGATAGTGTTTCTCATAGGCGTTTTATTGGTGCTGTACGGCATTATTATGTCTTTACTTAAACCGGAATGGCGCAAAGGCATTTGGTTTGCGGGCGTGGGTACCGTGCTTACGGTTACTATGCTTCTATTACTTGCCGGCTATAACAATACGGCGTATTATCCTGCTGTGGATCCGAACATGCAAAGTTCATTGACTATTGAGAATTCATCTTCCAGTGAGTTCACCTTGAAGGTGATGTCTATTGTTTCATTAATTATTCCTTTCGTTTTGGCATACATCTTCTTTGCTTGGCGTTCTCTTGAAAAGAAAAGAATTACTATGGACGAAATAAATGATGAAGGAAATCACGCGTATTAAAGTAGGAAGGCAGAAGACAGAAGATAAACAGAAATCCCAATTTGAGAATGTTCAAATTGGGATTTTTTTTATAAGGGAATATATTTTACCAATTACAAAAGAGTATGATATGTAATTCGTAATTCGTAATTCGTAATTCGTAATTCGTAATTCGTAATTAAACAAACTATTCACTTAAGAAAATATATCTGGCTACTACTAACACGAACAAGATATACATCATCCAATGTACTTGTTTCCATTTCCCGGTACCTACTTTAAGAATAGTGTATGAAATTATTCCCGCCGCAATTCCATTGGCAATGCTGTACGTGAAAGGCATCATCACAAAGGTTAAAAAAGCAGGGAAACCTTCCGTAAAATCATTAAAGTCTATATCAACCACCGCAGAAGCCATCAATACACCCACAATGATAAGCGCCGGAGCGGTAGCCGCGCTCGGTATAATGCCTGCCAAGGGTGCAATAACTAAGGCTAAAACAAACAAAATTCCCGTGGTAACGGCCGTAAGTCCCGTACGTCCACCTTCGCCGATGCCCGCTGCGCTTTCCACATAAGCCGTAACGGTGCTGGTACCCATCAACGCGCCGAATGATACGCCAAAAGCGTCCACCAGCATAGCTTTACCTATTTTCGGAGAGTTTCCGTCAGGGTCTATTAACCCGGCTTTATTAGCAGTACCCACCAAGGTACCGAAAGTATCAAACAATTCCACAAACGTAAAGGTAAATACCACAGTCCAAATACCCATATTCAGCGCCCCCTTAATATCCAGCGCGCCTACCGCCAAATTATGAAAATCGGGCAAGCTGAATGGATTAAAACCCGCCGGGATAGTGGTTACACCCATCGGTATGCCGATAAGCGTAGTAACTACAATGCCTATAAGCAACGAACCTTTTACATTGCGCGCCATCAACACAGCGATAATAAGAAGTCCGATTAAGCAAAGTAGCATGGAAGGATTGTGAAAACTGCCCATACCGATGTTCCATTCAAAAAATTTCAAGGTAGTCATACCGTTGCTCTTACCCAACGCCTCCATAGTAGGTGGAATTACATTAGTATTAACCACCATAATTTCAGACAGTTTAATTCCGATAATGGTAATAAAAAGCCCGATACCCACCGTAATGGCTCGTTTCATGGAATTGGGAACAGCAACTACCAAGATTTGGCGAACCTTAGTCACCGTAAGCAAAATAAAAATTAGACCCGAAATAAATACGGCGCCGAGAGCAGTTTGCCAAGGCATCCCTACGCCTGCCAAAGCAACAGTAGCAAAAAGCGCGTTTAGACCCATACCGGGAGCCAATGCAATAGGGAAATTGGCTACCAAACCCATAGCGATGGTTACAAATCCGGCTGAAATAGCCGTAGCAAAAAACACCGCGTTTTTATCCATTCCGGTTACGCCCAGAATGTTGGGGTTGAGAAATAAAATGTACGCCATAGTCATAAAAGTGGTAACGCCGGCTACAATTTCAGTCCTCACATTCGTGTTGTTCTCTTTAAGTTTGAATAATTTTTCGAACATAAATGTTTTGTTTTTAGGAAGTTAATAAATTGTGAAGTGCTTGAAAATAAAAGCCCCAAAATTAGTAATTTATTTTACAAAAAGGAACGATTTTTTGTAAAAAATTAAGGAAAATAAGTCTAATATATGATTATCCGCAACTTGTCCTAACAGAAGAACGCCAAAGGCGTTTAACG
>MTLC01002351.1_pt1 | contig 29118 bp, 32 predicted proteins | sample 1982451 | NCBI WGS metagenome assembly MTLC01 (sample SAMN05710165, study PRJNA340218) | biofilm metagenome | isolation source: sample SPH anode biofilm adapted to +100 mV | place: USA | collected 2012-02-03 | reverse complement strand
TCTCATAGTGCGGTATCGCTTTTATCATCGCTGTCCCGTACAGGGGATTGTCTCCACCACTAAATGCAGCAGAGACCAATCCCATAAGCGCAATGATTTTATACATTACGTGTTTCATTGCTGCTCCTTTCATTGGTTTTTATAGGCCTTATCCCATCCGTAAGGAGAGTTTGCACCTTTACCACCACGAGCCATCACACGTGCCCTAAAGACATTCGATACTGATTCAGCGTCGCCAACCAAAAGTGCTTTGGTTGAACACATTGCCGCACATACTGGCACTTTACCTTCAGCGATACGATTTTGACCATATAAATGGCGCTCTTCTTTGGAGTTCGTCTCTAATGGACCACCTGCACACATCGTACATTTATCCATAGCACCTTTAATACCAAAAGCACCATCACGTGGAAATTGTGGAGCGCCAAATGGACAAGCGTACAAGCAATATCCACATCCGATACATTTGTTTTTATCATGTAAAACGATGCCGTCTTCTCGGATATAGAAACAATCCACGGGACATACTTGCTGGCAAGGTGCATCGGTACAGTGCATACATGCAATGGATGTACTCATTTCTTTGCCAGGGATTCCTTCATTGATCGTTACAACTTTACGACGGCTAATGCCTACAGGAAGCTCATGCGCTTCAGCACAAGCGACAGAACAGCCATCACACTCAATACATCTGCTTTCATCGCAGTAAAATTTCATTCTTGCGTAATCCATCATCCACCCCCTACGCTTTTTCGATGCGGCATAGACCGCCCTTAGTTTCAGGAATCTGAGTAATGATGTCGTAACCGTAGTTTGTAACGGTATTTACACTCTCGCCGCTTGCATAAGGCTTCGTTCCTGCTGGGAAATTACCTGTTCTATCTGTACCTTGGAAGTGACCTGCAAAGTGGAATGGCATAAAGACCATATCGGGAAGTACGCTATAAGAGAACTTCGCTTTCACTTTGATTTTTGTTCCTTCAGGTGAGTGAATCCACATCATTTCACCGTTCTTAATGCCATGTTTAAATGCCAAGTCTGGATGAATATTACAAAACATCTCAGGAGTCAAGGCTGCTAAGTATTTAGATGAACGGTTTTCAACACCGGCACCATTCATGTTGACTAAACGTGCGGTAATCATATTGACTGGGAACTCTTGTGAGTAATCTTTCGCACTTTGAACAGAGGTGTACTTCGTCATAACACGGAAATGATTTGGTTTATCTGCATATGCAGGGTATTTGAGTGTCAAATCATGGCGTGGTGAATGTAGAGGTTCTCTGTGCATTGGTATTTGATCAGGGAATTCCCAAACGATGGCACGTGCTTTTGCATTACCATATGGGGCGACACCTGCTTCCATACATTTTTGAACAATAAGATTCGAGTTATCGACTTTCCAGTTTGCACCCATTGCTGCTTTTTCTGCTTCGGTCAAAGTAATACCAAGGACTGCTTCAATGTTTGCTTTGGTAATCTCTGCATGACCACCTTTCACTTTTGAATCTTTAACACTGACATCGGCTGTTGCAAGAATATTTTGGCCATTATGCTCATTACCGAAACGATTTCTAAAGCCCATACCACCCATGCTAACAGGTTTTGAAGTATCGTAAAGATTTGGTGAACCACTGTGTGTTTTTGTCCAGCAAGGCCATGGTAAACCATAGTACTCACCTTTCATAGGACCTTTACCTTCTAGGGTTACTTCATCAAACATATGCCAATTATCGGTATGTTTTTTAACACGTTCTGCTGTCCAACCGGTAAGTCCGATGGTTTTAATGATACGCGCAATCTCATTGGTCGCATCTTCTGGCCATGTAAAGGCTGTTTTTCCAGGAATCATTTCGAGCTTGCCATCGGGTGTTTCTTGCATCAACATACCTTTGGTATATTGCTCATAGAAACCTAAACGCTTAGCAAGTTCAAACATAATCTCTTGGTCTGGTTTGCATTCATAAAGAGGCTCAACAACTTTGTATCTCCATTGTGCACTTCTATTCGTCGCAACCACTAAACCGCTGGTTTCAAACTGTGTTGCTGCTGGGAGTAAAAATACATTGTCTTTTTTATCGGTTAGAATTGCCGCTTCATTGACAAATGGGTCTGCTAAAACAATCATTTCAAGATGATCAAGTGCTTCTTTCACTTTTGCTTGTTGTGCAATAGAGGTAATACCATTACCCATAACCACAAGTGCTTTTAAGTGTGTACCCGCATTATCGATAGCATCATCACTTTTGACACCTTCGACACCTGCCCACCAACGTGCAAGTGAAAAGCCTTTTTTCGTCATCCATGAAGCATCTTTAAATTGTTTGACCAAATAATCATAATCCACGCCCCACGATTTTGCGAAGTATTTCCATGCGCCCTCTGCCAAACCATAATAACCAGGAAGGTTATCTGCCAAACATCCCATGTCCGTAGCACCTTGAACGTTATCGTGTCCACGAAGAATGTTCGTACCGCCACCTTCTTTACCCATGTTACCAAGAGCAAGCTGGAGGATTGGAGCCATACGTGTATTACTTGAACCAATCGTATGTTGGGTTAGACCCATCGCCCAGATTAATGTTCCAGGACGATTTTTTGCATAAACCGTTGTAATTTGAATCAATTTATCAGCAGGAATACCTGTGACATCAGCGACGACTTCTGGTGTCCATTTAAGCGCTTCTGTACGGATATCTTCCATTCCATAAACACGACTTCCAATAAACTCTTTATCTTCCCAACCATTTTTGAAAATGAGGTGAAGCATACCGTACATAAACGGAATATCAGTGCCTGGTCTAATTTGTGCATAAAGGTCAGCTTTTGCAGCTGTTTTGGTAAAACGAGGATCAATAACAATGAGTTGTGCGTTATTGCGCTCTTTTGCTTTTAAAAGATGTTGAAAACCAACAGGGTGATTGACCGCTGGGTTTGCACCAAATATAATAATCGCTTTTGAATTTTGGATATCATTAAGTGAATTTGTCATAGCACCGTAACCCCATGTATTCGCCACACCGGCGACTGTAGAGCTATGTCAGATTCTTGCTTGATGGTCTGTGTTATTGGTTCCAAAAAATGCAGCGAATTTTCTAAAATAATACGCTTGTTCGTTTCCTAATTTTGCTGAACCCAAAAATTGAACAGAATCTGCTCCGTCTTTTTTCTTAAGGTCAGCCAATTTAGTCGCAATACGGTTTAATGCTTCATCCCAAGAGATGCGTTTCCATTGACCGTTTTCTTTAACCATTGGATATTTAAGGCGTACTTCTGATCTGACCATATCGATCATATCAGCACCTTTACAGCAATGTCCACCAAGGCTTACAGGATGATCTTGAGCAACTTCTTGACGTACCCATACACCATTTTGGACTTCTGCAATTACACCACATCCGACAGAACATGATGTACAGATTGTTTTCACTTTTTTACTTCCAGGAAATGGGTTTTTCACCTCTTCCTCTGTTGCGGCTCTAGTAACATTTTCTCCAGCAAAACTTGCAGTAGCGCCAAACACGCTAGCAACAGCTGCCATTTTGAGAAATGATCTTCGACCAACGGTCGTACTTAGAGCACGAGCTGTTTTAGTTTCCATAACGCTATGCCTCCTTGTGTTTATAGGGCAGATCTATAATAATCTTCCCACGCTTGTGTTTTTGTGTAAGTAATCTCTTTTTTCTTAGATTTACCTACAACGACGCCATTGCTACCTGAACTTTTTGCAGTGGCTGCTTGCGCTGCTACAACACCTGCAGCGGTGAGCGCACCCGCAACTGCGACTTTTTTTACAAAGCCACGTCTGCTATCATTCATACAATGCTCCTTTCATTTTAAGTTGTTCGTATCGAACACTTTATACGCTTTCAAAGCAAAGCTTCTCAAGCTACGCTAACGCTGAGTTTTCCTCGGTGGAAAGCCCGCGCACCTTCTGTGCTTTTTATTGAACGAGTCCTTAAAAGAACTCTTCTCACGCTCTCAAAGCAAAGCTTCTCAAGCTACGCTAACGCTGAGTTTTCCTCGGCGGAAAGCCCACGTACCTTCTGTGCTTTCACTTCTTGCCTTTCGAGAAGAGGTGAATTCATCTTTTTTACAAAAGATTGCCCCAAAGAAGCCTAACTTCTCTCGAGCAATCTTTTCGATTGCTCTAGGCTTCTAACCTCTTTTGCGATTTTTCGGCGTCTCTTTTTGCTTTATTTTCAGCACGACGTCTGGCTTCCGCACCGGAGATGACTTCAACAGGTTTTATCACACGCTTTGCCTCTTTTAGCGGTGGTTTAACCACATCAAAATACATACGATCAAATGCTATAAAGGCATTTAAGATAATTGCGATGGCTTGATACGCTTTTGCTTTAGGATGTTCATACACTTTCACAACAAATTCATCAATAAAAGGATTAATCACTTCGGCAAAAAGACAGTGCTGTGTCGTTTCATACTCCTTATTGCCTGCCATAATGAGCTCAATGAGCTCATGCATAAAGGTAAAAATGAAACCCACACAATCTTCATTCTCTTTGTAAGCTTTTTCATTGCGTCTGATTTTAGTTTTAGCGAGAAAGTTTTTAACTTCAAGTTGTTTTTTCCCACTCTCAACACCTTCATCATAGTACGAAGCGGTATTGCGAATGACAGGAAAAGCTGGATTATGGAAAAGGTCGTCGTACTCTTGAATCAATGCGTTTTCGCCTTGATTTACGAGGAATTCTTTAAATTCTTTAAGTGCTTCTGCGGAATTTTCATCAATAGGATTGTCTATCATCACATCTAATGCTTCCAATACACCTTTGTATCTATCAGCACTCGTTGTAAAAACAAACATTTTGCTCAAAAAGCCATAATAGAGTGAGCGGGCTTTATTAACTGATTCTTTATTTATCACGTCTTTGTTCCTCATTTCTTAAAGTCAATAAAAATAGACCGATTTTGTCAAATTTAATTTTTTGATAAAATCTCGCCATTCATATCTCATAAATGTCCGAAATAAAGGGGAAAACACGGAATCTTTGTAGAAACAAAACCCTTTTTTATGTTTCGTTATATACGAACAGTAAACAGTTGTTTACCGAATTTTAAGAAAATGTACCACAGTTTTGCTTAGGTGAAAATGGGATAAAAATAGTAGATTAAAAACTTAAACTTAGCTTAAATATGCATTTTAAGCATATTGCTTTTAGAGATAAAAGGTGTAGATTTGTAAGTATAAAGCAGAAAAGATTAAAACAATCTGAGTGATTGATTTTGAATCATCTAATCGTCAAGATTTCCGCTATATCGTGTTATAATCATGCTTTTCCAAAGGAGTATTATGCCCCAACTTATCGCGCTTGGTATGCTTTCGGCTCTTTTTTTTAGTTCCACTTTTATTTTAAATCGATTGATGAGTTTAGGACATGGACATTGGCTTTGGTCAGCATCATTACGGTATTTTTTTATGATTTTCATGGTGATGATTGTTATCGCAGTATGGGAAGGTTTACCGACACTGGGCAAAGTGATAGCCCTTTTTAAACGTTTTTGGCGTTTTTGGATTATTGCAGGCAGCATAGGCTTTGGTGGATTTTATTCCCTTCTGTGTTACAGCGCCGATTATGCAAAAGGGTGGGTGATTGCTACAACATGGCAATTTACGGTGATTGCATCCCTTTTTGTTTTAATGGCAATGGGAAAAACGTTTCCAAAGCGCATTTGGTTTTTTTGTCTTTTGATTTTAGGAGGCGTTTTTCTTGTCAATGTCGCCTCTATTGAAACGTTTAATCTACAAGAGTTATTTAAAGGCTCTTTACCGGTCTTGGTTGCAGCGTTTTGCTATCCTATCGGCAATCAACTGGTTTGGGAAACTAAGCATCAAAATCACCCTTTTATTCCCCATATTGATGATGCACTTTTGCACAATGCTTTTCATAAAGTCTTGCTTTTGAGTTTAGGCTCGCTCCCTTTTTGGTTGGTGTTACTTGCGTTCATTCAACCACCGCTCCCCTCAACCAATCAACTCTTAAGCACCGCCTTAGTAGCTCTTTTATCAGGTATTGTTGCTACCTCTCTTTTTTTATTGGCAAGAAATTTGGCCAAAACAAGCAGTGAAATTGCCGCGGTAGATGCAACACAAGCAAGCGAGGTCGTCTTTGCGCTTTTAGGAGAGATGCTCTTTTTAAAGGCTCCCTTGCCAACATTGGGCGCTTTTATGGGTATCGTATGTGTCTTTGTGGGGTTGATTTTGTTTATTCTCTTTCAGAAAAAAGAAGACTAAAGAGAGCGCAAGGCTCTCTTTTAGTTTTACATGTAAATGTTAGAAGGTGTATTTAACGTTACTATAATAGGTACGTCCAGCCTCTGGATAACCGTAGTTGATATAGTAATTATCATCAAAAATATTTTTAACACCCACTTCAAAGGCTAAGGCTTTGGTGTAATGATAAATGACTTTCGTACTCCAGATAGATGCATTATCAGAGGAATAATTAAGATGTGTTATATTGAGTTAAACGCTCAGAATCATATTCGTAACTGGTAATCCATGCAAAAAGTTTATTAAACTCATATTTGGTTGAAGCTAAAAACTTATGCTTAGGCACATCCGTTATCTTAATGCTTGAATCGTCATTTTGCATATCAAGACGTGTATAACTACCATCAACACTCCACGCATCTGTAATCATCAAAGAGGCGTCTAATTCAAAACCTTTTTGGGTCACATCGCCAATATTTTGAAGCTGTTGTTGTTGAGTATGGGTTGAGCCACTGTTATACCAAATAGGCACATACGTATTTTGAATATAATCATCAATCGTCGCATAAAAGAGTGCCGCTCGCACGACTAAATTATCAAACGATTTGGTTGCGCCAATCTCATAATTTAAGATATGCTCTTCCTCTAAGTCTGGATTTGGAACATAGGTTTTGAGTTTATAAGAGTAGCGATCTTTAATGGAGGGAATACGGCTTTTTTTAGAAATGCCCGCATAAATTGAAAACGTATCATCGATTTTAGTATCGACTTTAATCATAGGATTTAAAGCCGATGCTTCGCCCAAATCAAAGGTTTGGACTGAAGTATAGTTATTTATAACCGTTCCGCCTGCATTGCTCGCAGCACCATAGGTATACGTCGCAGAAGATGAACCGTAATTTCCATTATCGGCTTTGACAACTTTTTCAGTGTCATAACTTGTACCCAACGTTAATGTAGTAGAGTTCCCCAATGAACGTTTGTATTCTACGCCCATGGAGTATGTTTCATCTTGCATTTTGTACTCAGTTGCCGCAACACCTGTGGAGCTGTCATTGCCACCTTCTAAGTGGCTGTCACGTTTATAATGAAGGGCTACTTTAAGTAAATCTTCGCTGCTTAAGCGCATTCCCACTTCCGTGCTAACCCCTTTGGTGTTATCATCATAAAAACTCGGATTGGCACTGCCTGATTGAAGTGTTGAGTATGTCGAATTTGTATAGGTTGCAAGTGAATTTTTGAAAACATCGTAATAGAGTCGTGTTTTGATATACCATGAGTCAAAATCGGTTTTAGAGAGAAAATAATAGCTCTCTTTATCCCAATACTTCCATTTCCAATACCGAGCCATACCTGTTCCAGCAAGTCCTGCAAAAGGAGGTACGCCTTTATCGGCATCTTGTTTGATGTAATTAAATGAGTACTCATCCGTACTATTTGGCGTGTAACCTACTTTGACATTAATTTTGGTGTCTTTTGCATACGAGTTGTTACGCGCGTTACCATCTTCTGTGGTGATGTTATTGGGAAAATCATTGGAAAGTGGGTAGTTATCGCGTTCAACACCCGAAAGTGAAACGATACCATAATACTCTCCTTGATTGGTTCCAGCTGTGATATATCCATCTTTTCCATTGCCGCTAAAAACGCCTGCACCCATCTCACCCTCAAACGCTTTGGTCGGTTTTTTCGTGACCATATTGATAGCGCCTGCGAATGTGTTCGGTCCTAAAAGCACCGATGTCAAACCTTTGCTCACTTCTATTTCAGAGAGATCATACGTGGTAAAACGGCTAAAATCAACATAACCATCATACGGTACAGCAATAGGAATACCGTCAATATACAATGGAGCATGCTTGACATCAAAGCCTCGTAACATAATCATTTGTTCATTTCGTGCACCCGTATTTTGAATGGCAACACCCGAGATGCCATTTAATGCCTCAACAATGGTTTTTTGTTCATGCTCTTGCATACTTTGTGAATCAATGACCGTTGTCGAGCTTGAAGCCACTTCACTCTCTTGCGTACCACTTACCTCTATCTTTCCCAACTCAAACGTCTCTGCCATCAACACGGATGACGCGATGAATGAAATCATCAAACCAAGACTTACCTTTTTTCCCATTCTTTCTCCTTTTTGGTAACAGTGTATTTTATTTTATATAACGATAAACATGCCTCTATTTGAAAATGTGTGTTCTCTCCTTATGACGACTTTTTAATAAACGAAGGAATGCAGACTTTGTACCCGCATACGGTCTGTTTCATCATGACATCCGTATCGTAAAGTTCGTTTATGAGCCCTTCTGTAACCACATTACATGTAAAACCGTGGGAGAGCACGTATCCATCTTTTAACGCATACGTATAACCACCTAAAAGCAATGCATGTTCAGGAAAATGTGTGGATTTTAAGAAGGTATACCCTTCATCACACAGCGATAAAATCGTCTCCAAAAGCCTGAGTTGATTTCCATAATCCAACCCTGAAACAGGTTCGTCCATCACCAAAATTTTGGCGCCTTGGGCAAGGGAGCGTGCAATGAGCACCAACTGTTTTTCACCCCCACTGAGCGTTTGAAATGTTCGGTGTGCCAAATGCGCAATCCCTAAACGCTCCATTGCATTGTAGGCTAACGCTTTATCTGCTTTACTGGCTTTGGCAAACCAACTCTCAAAGGCAATACGGCCCATCAAAACAATATCAATCGCTTCAAAAGCAAAGGCTATCATGGTGCTTTGGGGCACATAACTCAGGTGTTTGGCTTTTTCTTTAGGGCTATAGTCCGTGATAGTTTGATTTTTTAAAATCACCCTACCCTCTTTAGGGAGTAACAACCCCAATAAAAGTTTCATCAAGGTGCTTTTTCCGGTTCCATTTGGACCTAATAAAGAGACGATACTTCCTTCTTTCACAGTGACATCAATACCTTTTAAAACAGGTGTGTCGTTATAGGAAAAGCAGAGGTTTTTCGCTTCATAAAAACTCATGCGAATCCTTTTTTAGCACTTCTAAGCGCCATAATGAATATAGGAATTCCAATGAGAGAGGTGACAATACCAATGGGAATTTCAATACTCATCACCGTTCGGCAGAGAGTATCAACAATCATAAGAAACAAAGCGCCTAAAAGCGCGCAAAAAGGCAGTAAAATACGATTGTCCGCTCCCACCATAAAACGTGCAATATGCGGGATAATAAGCCCCACCCAGCCAATCATCCCTGCGGCAACAACAGTCAGTGTACTTAAAAGCGTTGCTAAAAAAATAGCGCCATAACGAATCCAAACAACGCGAATTCCAAGGGCTTTTGCATCATCATCGCCAAGACTCATCACGTTTAAATATTTCCCCATCATTGAAAGAGCCACCGTACTTAAAAGCATAGGAAGGACAATGCTTACAACCATTTTCATATTCACGGCACTGAAGGAGCCCATCAACCAATAGACAATCGTCGGAAGTTTGTCGTAAGGGTCAGCCATAAATTTAATGACCGATAGAAGCGCTGAAAAAAGCGAACTTGAAATGACCCCGCCAAGTACTAGTAAAATCGTTTTACTGCTATTTTTATCGTACAATTTCGCAACACCCAGAGCAACAAAAACGGCGATAAACCCAAAAATAAACGCAAAAAACTGTACGCCAAACCAATGCTTAGAAATCATAATCCCCAGTGCCGCCCCAAAAGAAGCACCCGCTAAAACGCCTAAAATTCCGGGTGATACAAGAGGATTGACAAACATCGCTTGAAAGGCTCCACCTGAGACAGAAAGCGCCGCACCCACAAGCACCACGCAGATAATGCGAGGTAAGCGTATATCAAAAACGATGTTGGAAAGAAGCGCTGCGTCATTAGGAGCGACACCTCCAAAACCTTTCCACATCAAAAGCTCCATCAAAGAGGACAAACTAATCTCATAGCGTCCTAACGTCAGAGAGATAAGCATACTTGCTAGCACGCCTATACTCACAACGCCAATCCACATCGTTTGCTTCATACAATGCCTAAAATACGATTGATTTGCTCTTCTGTGAGATTTACATGTAAAAAGAGCATGTAAAAATCTTTCATCTCTTGTTGAAACTGTGCCGCATCAGGAACATTGTACAAAACATGCGTCAGCCACCTGACTCCTAGAAGCCTCATAAATGACGGCGGTCTGTCTATCCAGTTAAACGGTACTTTGGGAACTAAAAAGATATGCCCTTCTTTTACAGCACGGATAAACTGCCACCTAGAATCTGTTTTGACCGTATCAAAAAACGCTTTATCTTGTGCGATGATGATGTCAGGGTTGTAGAGTATCACTTGCTCTAACGTGACTTTTTCCAACCCCATGCCACTTTTGGTACTGCATAAATGAGGATTTATGCCTCCCGCAAACTTAATCGCCTCATAATGAAACGACTGGTCACATTCCGTCGAAAGGCCATCGTTGCCTTCGGCATAATAGACCACGGGTCTTTTATTGGCAAATGTTTTCACGACCTCTTGGGTTTTTTCTAATGCAACACTCGCATAAGCCGATAAAACCATTGCCCTTTTTTGTTTGCCTAACACATCACCAAAAAATGTGTACGCTTTAGGTAAGCTCTCAATGCTTTCTAACTCCACATTAATCGTAGGAATATGACTGCTTTTGAAAAGATACTCCGCTAAAGAGTCCGAGGCGTTGGTACTCCATGAAAAAATCACGTCAGGGCGTAAGGAGATGAGTGTCTCACGGCTGATGCTGTTACCGCCACCTTGCAATCCTCCCACGATGGGCAAGGACATAAAATGCGAATCAAGCATGTTTGAAGATTCATTATGCCCTTTGGCATGATTAAAATTGAGTCCGACAATGAGCGAAGGATCAATCGTATAAATCATATACGTTGAAGGAGGTGAAGAGCCAAAAACACGCTCGATTTTCTCAGGAATTTCAACACTTTTCCCTGTCATATCGACAACGTTTCGTGCTAACAAAGGCACAGTTACGACAACGCATAAAAATATCCCGAACAGTTTTAACATTTTCATCCTTTTTCTATCAACAATAAGGTCGAACGTTTTCATTGAATTTTTTGAGTTGTGCCACGCTTTCAAACAAATCAATCCCCAGTGGTTTTAGTGTAACGCTTATGTTTACGAAACGTTTTTTTATCGCTAAAATGTGCTCAACACACTGCTTAGCATCCCCAATAATGCCATTTTGAAATATCTGTTCACCATCAAAAAAACTTGCGCGCTCATTCACTAACGTGATGTATTTTTCCGTGTCAAATGCAGGTGCTTTTTGAAACGAAGAAGCCGCACGCATAGACTTTGCAAAATGGTCAATCAACGGCCTTGCCAATAATAAAGCCAGCTTAGCGTCATCATGGATAAAAAAAGCTCGTAACAACACAACGGAGGGAAGCACGCCTGCAATATCGTGATAGCGCATAATCACACGCTCGCACTCGTCCAAACTAATGCTTTGAGAAAGCAATAAGCCATACCCGTGTTGCGCCGCAAACACAATGGTCTCATCCGAAGCAAACGTGGCAATGTAAAAAGGGAGGTTTTGGTTGAGTGGTTTTGGCTCAATATCGACATTAAAAAAGTGAAAATAGTCTCCATCAAAATTTAGCGGTTCTTTTACATGTAAAAGTGTTTCTATCACCGACACAGACTCAAACATCAAAGGGCGTAACTGCTCTGCGGTGACATTAAAATGTTTCGAATCAGGCGCGAAAGCACCCTTGGCAAACCCAACATTAAAACGCCCATTGCTAAGATGGTCTAAAAGACTGATCTCTTCTGCCAAACGAATAGGGTCATAAAAAGGCGCTAAAAATCCTGCGCATCCTAGTCTGGCATATTTGGTACGATGTGCCGCATTTGCCAAAAGAAGCGAAGGAGAAGGACACACGCTGAAACTATTGAAATGGTGTTCGCCAAACCATATTTCATCAAAATGCATCGCATCCGCTAATTCGACTAATTTGAGTTGATTGTCTATGGATTCGTGTAGGGAGCCTGTGAATTTCTCAAAAAGGCAAAAAAGTCCAAATTTCATTTGATTCCAAACTCCTCTTTGAAACTCTCAAAGAAAATTCTTCGTGGAAAAACATTGGGCGTGCGTCTGGTAATCATGCGAAGCGAAAAAGGTTCTATCCAGTTCCAAAAAGCCTCAATGTGCTCTTGAGGAAAATTGATATCGTGGAGCGTTTGAAGATACATCTGCAACCAAACCTCCCGTGCAGCTTCATCAATGGCAAAGGGGGCATGTGTTCTACACATCGATGGTGCACCATAGGAAAACGTATAAACCTTACCGCCACCTAACGCCTCAATAATAAAATGCGCCGCTTTACTCACCCCTTCCATAAACGCCTCTTTATCCTCAGGATACAAATGCGCAATCGAGCTTTTTTTCAACAACGTGTGATGATGAAGCACCATTTTAACAACGTTATCACGTCCAATAGCCTCCAAAAATTCTGCGGAGGGTCGTACAATGGGTGGTAAAACAGCATGCTCTTTAGTAGCACTCCAACGTACTTTTTGAGATACTGTCGGTTTAAACGAGGTTATCAAATGATTTTGACGCGATTGGCACATGGTGTTTCCTTAGGATTTGAGTTTAAACACAACAGGAATGCTGATTTCAATGGCCTCTTTAGGCGGTAATTCAAAAGGAAGCGCATCCATAACCGCCGCTACGGCACTACGGTCAAGAACGGATTTTCCACTGGATTTGGTTACTTTAATGGAGGAAGCCTGCACCAAACCGTTTGCATGAATTAAAAATTTGACAATGGTTTCACCCTCAATTCCCATGCGTTTTGCTTGTGTGGGGTATTGTAATGCCTCTTGAATTTTTTGGCGTACGTTATAAAGATATATATTGAGCGCCTCTTGATTGATAGCAGGAGCTGGCTGTTGTACGCTCTTAGGGGTTTCTTTTACGTTACTTGGCGTGGGGGCAGGTACGTGTGGTGTATTGACGACGTCTTGAGTGGGTTTTATCTCTAAGGGCGGGACACTTTTGAGAGGCTCTTTAACTGGTTTTGGTTTCGTAACGGTTTTAGGAATGACTTTTGGCGGAGGCTCATTTTTGGGCAATTCCAATGGTTTTGGCTCTTCAATTGGTTTCACGATTTCTTTTTGAATAACAGGTTTTGGTTCTTCAACAAATGAGATATCGGTAATCACCACTTTTTGAATCAACGGTTTTGAAACGATGATGGTTGTGGAGAAAAGGACATACCCTAACATGACATGTAAAAAAAGTGAACTGGCAGTTGCAATGCTTGCGTGAGCGATTTTCATGATTCGACTCTGGTTGTTTGAATGGCAAAGGCATTGATGTTGTGTTTTTTACATGCATCAATCACTTTGACCACAAATTCAAAAGGTGTTTTAGCATCACTGCGAATCATAATTTTAGGATTTTCAAGGTGTTCGAGATTATTTTCGATCGCTTCAAGACTCATTGCTTCATCGTTATAATAAAAAATTCCCTCAGCATTTAAAGAGATGACAATAGGTTTAGTATCGTCTTTACTAAAATCTTGTTGCGATGCTTGCGGTAAATTCAGCGGAATTTTTCCCTGCGTGACAAACGTAGCGGTTACCATAAAGATAACCAAAATAACCAAAACAATATCGACAAACGGTGTCATATTAATGTCGGCGATTTCATTTTCGTCTGAGAGCTTACTTGCCATTCATAAATGCCTCATGTTTTGTAAGAATGACCTTAAGGCGTCTAATATAATAGTTATACGCAATCACACACGGAATAGCGACAAAAAGTCCTGTGGCAGTAGCGATAAGCGCTTCTGAGATACCTTGCATGATGGGTTGGACATCAAACGCATGATTAGCCCCAATCATATGAAATGCTTGAATAATGCCCAGAACCGTTCCAAAAAGCCCAATAAACGGAGCATTATTTCCAAAAGTCGCTAAGATGCCTAACCTTGCTTCCAAAAGCAATCGCAAGGCATATTCATCCATCGTTTTATAGTTTTTTTCAATGCCGTTATAGGCTAAAGCACGTTCAATCATCACACCAACACCAATGACGCTCATCGCAATTAAAACCCACAATACAGGGTCAATTCCAAATTGTGCAAACGATAAAAGCTTTTCACTCAGCACTCTCTTCTCCTTCAAAAGCGACACCCCTTTTCCTCAGTCGATATGTATTTAACTATATAACGACTGAGCGAAAAAGAGCTGACAACAAGAAACGGTTAATTATATCGTAATATATCTATAAATACAACGTAAATTATACTGCTTCATCAAATATCTTTTCATTGTATTTTGCGTAAAAAATAACCATTTTATCTTTTTGAATGCTTTGTGCTATACTGCTTCATCAAATTTAAATCATGAGAATTGATAGGAAAACGTATGTTAGAAGCACGACTTTGGATGAAAAAAAGCGATAAGAATTATCTGGGAAAAGGACGAATTGAGCTGTTAGAGCAAATACGCCAACACGGTTCTATTCATGCTGCGGCCAAAGCAATGAAAATGAGTTACAAAGCGGCATGGGATTCAGTAGACGCTATGAACAATCTTTCAGAAACGCCACTCGTTCAAAAAATAAGCGGTGGAAAAGGTGGCGGCGGCACTTTCTTAACTGCTAAAGGTGAAGAAGTCATTGAAGCTTTTCATACTCTGCAAAGTAAGCACCAACAGTTCTTAGACATTTTTGCCAACAGCGATGATTTAAGTGCAATTGTCCAATCCCTCAGTCGCCTCTCTTTAAAACTCAGCGCGCGCAATCAACTCAGTGGTGTTATCACCGACATTAAAGAAGACAGGGTCAATGTCTGGATTGAAATGACGATTAAAGGTTCGGACAAACTTTTTGCCACCATTACCAAAAGCAGTTACAGCGACCTAGGCTTAACATTGGGAGAAAATATTATCGCGATTATTAAAGCCAGTTCCGTTCTTATCTCAAAAACAAAACCAACCATTACCTGTGAAAATCTGTTGCATGGACATGTCGTTCAAATTTTAAGCGACACGTCTAATACCGAAGTTACGCTTGAGTTAGAGAGTAAAAGTACCATTACGGCGACCATTGCCAATGAGACATTTGAGACCTTAGGGCTCAAAATCAATGATGAAGCGTATGCCTTTTTTAAAGCCTCAAATATTATTCTAGGTGTCTAAAGCACGGGGACACAAAAGTGAACCCCTTGCTTTGTTTTTTCCAATACGACTTCAATGCCATAGAGCATCTGAATGGTTTGTGCCGTCAGTAACGATGTCGTCTTATCACATCCTATCATTTCACCATGTTGCATCATAGCGACACGATTGGTTGCATACAAGGCATGGTCTGGATAGTGTGTCGTTTTCAAAAACGTATAACCCTCTTTTGCTAAGCTTTTCACTAAGCGTAACAGTTTAATTTGATTGCCATAATCTAGCCCATTGACAGGTTCATCCATAAAGAGAATTTTTGCTTCTTGTGCTAAAGCACGCGCAATTAAAACCAACTGTTGTTGCCCGCCACTGAGTATCGTATACGGCTGTTTCTCGCAAGCGTGCATTCCAACTTTTTCCAATGATTGCATAGCAATGGTGTAATCATTTGCAGTATAATTCGAGAACATAGTCGTATGCGCCAAACGTCCCATCATAACGACTTCTAGCACGGTGTACGCAAAAGGAATTTTATGCATTTGCGGTACATAAGCAATTTTTTGTGCCATCTCTTTTTTAGAATAGGCACTGAGCGTTTTACCTTCTAATCGTATCTCCCCTTGGGCTTTATACAGACCCAACAAGACTTTCATTAAGGTGCTTTTACCACTACCGTTGGGACCTAATAGCGCTATCACATCGCCTTGTTCGATGGAGAAATCAATATTTTTAAGAATCGTTTTTTTGCCGTATGCAAAAGAGATGTTTTGTGCCTGAAGTATGTTCATCCTATGCCTTCACGCGCGTTTTTTAAGACAACAATAAAAATAGGAATCCCAATCAGAGAGGTTAATATACCAATGGGAATTTCATAATTCATCATCAATCGCGATACATTATCCACGACAACTAGAAAAATAGCGCCAATTAGAGCGCTCATCGGAAGGACAATTTGATTATCCGCGCCAAAAACAAGCCTCGTAATGTGTGGTATTATCAGTCCTATCCAGCCGATAACACCTGCTAATACGACGCTTAGAGCACTTAAAAGTGTCGCAAAAAATATCGCCGCTATTTTTAGGAATACAACATTCACCCCTAAGGCTTTGGCCTCTTCATCTCCAAGGCTCAGAGCATTGAGGTATTTAGAAAGCAACCCCAATGCAATCATACTGATGAGCATCGGCATCAGTAACATGTAAATACTCTCTTTACTGCTGAGTGCTAAATTGCCCATCAACCAATAGACAATTGTTGGTAATGTGTTTTGCGGATCAGCGGTATATTTAAGCACCGATAAAAAGGAGGTAAACAAAGAACTGCTGATAATTCCTCCTAGTACGAGCACAATCATATTTTTAGTTCCTCTGTATAAAAAAGCAATTCCTATGGCCAAAGCCACGGCACCAAATCCACCGATAAACGCTAAAAGTTGAATGCCAAACCACGATGTTTCAAGTACCATGCCAAGGGCTGCACCAAACGATGCACCGGCAAGCACTCCCAAAATTCCAGGAGAAACCAAAGGATTTAGAAACATTGCTTGGAAGGTACTACCCGCCATAGATAGAGCTGAGCCAATCAATGCGGCGGCAATAATGCGAGGTAATCTAATTTCAAAGAGGACATTGGAGATAGCATCATACGAGTCTTTAGGTAAAGCCATCTGCCATCCCAATAATGTCTTTAAAAAGGCAATGTATTCATCAAGTGTAATGGTAAATTTTCCCAAAAAAAGTGAAATTTGAATCGAACAGACCAATAAAAATACAAAAACAATCAAAACTTTTTTTTGCTTTAACATACATTTCCTTGGAAACCTGAACGAATTTTGAGGTCGCATTATAGCATTATACTATAAAATATACATCGTTAAAAGTGACGTACTTATTCAAATTTATGCCTATTTATAACGTCAAAAAGCATTCAATGGTGAATAATTGGTCATATTTTTTCTTAAAAAGCACAATTTTTAACCATTTTGCTGTTCGTTATATCTTGTATTATACAACATGCTTTGCTATCATTATGCTTTTATTTATATAACGTTATAGAGTAAAAATTATTATTGAAGTTAATACACGCAAAGGAGAATGTAATGCCTGTAATGATTGATGGTGTCAAAGTTCAGCTTTTTAGCGAATGTGATACCAATGCGCCTTTTCCCATGGCAGATGAAAATCCTAGACGAGGTTATCCTAAAATTGACCTCATCTGTCCAGAAGTTTTTTTCCCTTCCAATAAAACCTTTTTACGTTTAGGTGAAGCAAAAATTCGTGAACTTGTCAAAATTCACCATGAGCTTATCCGTAAAAGTAAACTGGCACATTTGTATCCTAAAGAGGATGTCGCGTTTGAGATAGCAACGAAAAAAATTGAAGATTTCTTTGTACAAATGCTAGGAGGCAGTGATATTTACACCTCAGTTCAAGGTCATCCAAAACTAAGAGATCGTCATTTCCCGTTTGAAGTCACAGAAGCAGGACGGGATATTTGGCTGATGTGTTTTAAAAAAGCTCTAAAACTCGCTCATGTTCCCAAAGAGCTTCTTCCTGAAATTTGGGAATGGGTCGAATCACTCTCAATGCGTTTGGTCAATCGACGAACCTCCATGAAAGAGCTTAATCGCTATCCATTTGAAAGCATTCAAAACTATTTTGATGCCGACTAACCTCTTTACATGTAAAACGATATTTGAACAAGGAATACTATGAAAACGCTTCCCTTTTCCCGCATTGCATTGCATCATGCTTCTATCAGTTATGGCCTTACTAAACTGGGCATTTTACAACACGCTGTAGTCAGTTTTGAGCTGAACACTATCTTTGATAAAAATTATCGAGAGCATCTGGATAAAGTCTCTTCTACTGCATGGTATTTGCCTGACAATTCTGGTATTAACGGCGTGCTTTCACTCAAAGCTACATTTTAAGGAGATACTATGCGATATTTATTCGTTTTGTTACTTGTGTTGGCTTCATTAGCAGCAGACACAAGAGTTTTTACCGATATTCGCGGCAACAGCGTTACGCTTGTAGACCCTATAGAAAGAGTGTATGGTTCAGCACCACCGATTACATTTATGCTTTATGTCATTGATGATAAACAATTGGTGGGAGTTAATTTCTCACAAAAAAATGATGCCAATACCAATGGTGATATGTTTTTAAGTGACTATTTTATGAAACTTCCCATTCTTGGAGGTTGGCACGGTAATAATACCCCAAACCTTGAAGCGATTATGAATAAAAAGCCTCAAGTCATTATTACATGGGATACGGTACTTCTGAATGATAAAACGCAAAATGACTTGAAAAAGATAGGCATTCCTGCGCTTAAAGTCAATATTGACCAATCCGAAAATTATCCTGAAGTGTTTCGCTATTTAGGAAAAGTTGTCCAAAGAGAAACGCGTGCTAATGCTTTGGCAGATATGGCACAAACCTATTTGGATGAACTCAAAAATTTTGTTGCGACGATTCCTGAAAAGGAACGACCCAAAGTCTATTATGCAGAAGGAAAGCAAGGGTTACAAACCGAATGCGATATCTCTTTTCACTCGGAACCTTTTCTCAAAGCAGGTGGAAATCTTGTTCATAAATGTGTTCAAAACAGCGTCATCGGTATGCAAGAAATTAGTTTTGAGCAAGTAATGACCTACAATCCTGATGTGATTATCGTTCAAGATGAACAGTTTTATGAGACGATTTTTCAAGATAAAAAATGGTCTATGCTCAAAGCTGTCAAGGCAAAAAGAGTCTATTTAGTACCCAAAACACCTTTCAATTGGACAGACCGCCCTCCTTCTTTTATGCGTATCATTGGAGCGCATTGGTTAGCAAGTCTTTTTTATCCAAAACAATATCCTTATTCGATTCAGTCTAAAGTGAAAGCGTATTATCAACTCTTTTTTGGCGTTACTCTCAGTGATGCTGATTTAAAACGTTATTTCAATCTTTAAAGTGAGGTCATACTCTCGTGGTATAGTTCTATAAAGGTTATCACAGCATCTTGAAGTTACAGCAAAATTTCGTTATAGTTTTAAGGATATAACGCATTAAAGGATTCTCTATGGAACTAGCCTTATCTTTTTGGGACAATATGGCGAAACATTATCCACATTACAATGATGTTTCAATGAGTGATGATGTACAACATGTACTAGAATGGTGCGCGAGTAAAGGCATCGCTTTTAATCATATGTCTATCTTAGATATAGGCTGTGGCACAGGAACCGTTGCAATTCCTCTTGCACTCAAAGGAGCAAAAGTAACCGCGATAGATGTTTCGATGGGGATGTTAGATATTTTAAAAGAAGATGCCGCACCTCTTAATTTAGAGCATCCTATTAAAACACACCAATCGGATTGGGAAACCTTTAATGTACCGCAAACATACGACATTGTCATGGCATCCATGACACCTGCTATTTCCAATGAAAGTCATATTGACAAAATGCTTGATGCAACACATGCCATGGGTATTTATATCGGCTGGGGGTCGTACAGACGCAACCATCTTGTCGATGCGCTTACACTGGCACATCAAGTACCTGAAAAAACATTATCAGGAGGCTGTGTCAAAGCCGCACAATTTATGAATATTTTAAAAGAGCGCTCGATCTCTTTTGAATTTGATTATTTTAAAACTGCTTGGAAAGATGCTTACACCTATGAAGATGCTTTAGAATACGCATGCGATCAACTTAAACGTAAAGAGATTATTCCTAATATTCAAAAAGTCGAGGCAATTTTACACGATTTTATGGAGAACGATACGGTGATTATTGAAACAGAAGCAGAAAAAGGTATTGTTCTTTTTTCAACATGCAATGCAATAAAACAGTACGGTTGTTGTCCTAAATCATATTAAAAAAGGAACCAACCATGCGCTGTACTATTTGTGAGCGAAGATGTGATGTTGAAGAAAAAGGCATTGGAGCGTGCGGGCGCTACCAATGCCAAAACAATACAATGATAGAACGCTTTCCTAACTCCTACCTTGTGGTCGCTCCCATTTCGGCTGAGACGATGCCCGTACTTCATTTTCATCCACGTGCGAAATTTTTGCAAATTAGCACCACCGGGTGTAATTTTGACTGTTTAGGATGCATCTCAACGGTGGTTGCCAAAGAGATGGATGTGCAAAGTCCTGCGCTTAAAAAACTCTCCCCCATGCAAATCATCAATAAAGCACTTGAGCTAGAGTGCGATGGCATCGCTTTTTTAATGAATGACCCTCTCGCCTCTTTTTATAGCTTTCTTGAAATCTGTACGCTTGCAAAAGAGTGTGGACTGCTAACAGGCTGTTCCACCAATGGCTATTTTACGCCCGAATCGCTTGAGCTACTTTCTCCGCATTTGGATTTTGTAAACATTGGGTTGAAAGGTTTGTGCAATAACATCTACAAGAGTTGTGGCGCAAACAGTTACAAACCCGTTTTACGCAATATTGAGCTCTTTTACCGCAAAGGGGTACATGTTGAAGTGGCGTGCATTCATAAAAAAGATAATGACGATGAAGTGCTTGCCATTGCGGACACGTTAGCAAAGATTTCGAAAGAGATTCCCCTTCAAATCATGCGGTTTATTCCCATTGATGATGCTAACATCAACCTTGAACCTTCCATCTTAGATTCTGAAAGGCTTTACAAAAAACTCGTATCGCGCCTTGATTATGTCTATCTTTTTAACTCCCCAGGCTCAGAGTGTCTCAATACCTACTGTCCTGAATGTGGTGCGCTCATTTTTGAGCGAGATTTCTACGGCCCTATGGGTTCAAAATTAAGAACCATTAGCCACAACCATCAAAACAATACCTGTTCACACTGCCAGCACAAGCTCCCTATCGTAGGAACTCCTCGTAAAAACGTCTTTGATGAAGATGGTTTTGAAGGCGGTTACCCACTTACTAGAGCTTTAGAAATTGTCGAAGGAACACTCGCAACACTGGGTGTTACAGAGCAAAAAGAGGTTACTTTATGTTGGGAAGAACTTTTGCGAGGCGATGGACTAAAGCGTTTACATGTAAACATTCAAAACTTTGAAAATTATGCCAATACCATTCACTACCTAGCTACAATGACGCATCGTGAATCTACCGCACAAAAGCTTTTAGCCTATATGCGAAACAAAATTGCCATAATAGCCCAAGAACTTCCAAACATAGAAACTAAGCCACGTGTTTATTATGTCATGGGTAAACCCTTATTTGCGCTCGAAGAAGAACGACTTGAAAATCAATTGGTCGAGATGGCAGGAGGTATCAGTGTCAATAAAACGCTCAGTTTAAAAGGAAGACCTGGACGGAAAATCTCAGTTGAAACACTCAATGAACTCAACCCAGACGTTATCTTTATCTCTTCTTTTTTAGACTGTCCGTTGGATGAGTTTTACACCTTTTGTGAAGAACAAAGCATTGTCGTGAATGCTGTAAAAAACAGACACATCTACACGCATCTTGCCCCTTGCTTTGATTTTGGAAGTCCACGATGGATTTTAGGCTTGATGTACATCGCCAATATGCTGCATCCTGAACTCTATCATTTTGATGTTATGAAAGAGGCAACATTTTTTTATCAGACGTTTTACGACACGCCTTTAGCCATTGCTTCCATCAATCGCTCTTTTGCAAAACCAAATCAGCACTATAAAATGAGCTAAACGAAATAATGTGCATAGTCTGCACTCTCAAACTCACAATAAATGCCATATAATTTTTGAATGATTCATTTTTAATCAATTTTAAACGCATTCTATGATTAAATTTCGTTATAGTTTTATCTATATAACGATTGTCAAGGAGATACAATGGAATCTGCTTTCAATTTTTGGGACACGATGGCAAAACGCTATCCACGCTATAACGATGCTGCAATGAGTAAGGACGTGGAACACATCATTAATTGGTGCCAAAACAGAAATGTCTCATTTGATAAAGCATCCATTTTAGATATTGGTGCAGGGACAGGAACCATAGCTATCCCCTTAGCCCAAAAAGGCGCTAACGTTACGGCTATTGACCTCTCTTGTGGAATGCTCAAAGCACTCAATGAAGATGCCCTACACACAGGAGTTTCTCCAAGCATTAGCACCCATCAGAGTGACTGGGACTCGTTTCCTCTTTCCCAGAAATATGACATTGTTATTGCGTCAATGACACCCGCTATCAGTGACAAAGATAAAATGGAGAAGATGATTAGTGCCTCGCATAACATTGGCATTTACGTAGGTTGGGGGAAATACCGCACCAACAAACTTGTCCACGCACTTGTAAAAGCACATAATGCCGATGAATGTAGTTCCGAAGGATGTACAAAAGCTTCTCATTTTATTTCAATTTTAGCGGAAAAAAATATCCCGTATGAGAGTGATTTCTTTGAGACATCTTGGGCAGATGAGTACACCTATGAAGAGGCTAAAACCTATGCTTACGATCAATTAAAACGCCGTAAAATTGAGCCTGATTCAGAGGTTGTTGATGCCGTTTTAGCATCCAATACACAAGGAGACAAAGTCTTAGTGCACACAGAAGCCGAAAAAGGCATTATTTTGTGGAGGGTTGCCTAACAGAAGATGCCGAGGCATCTTCTGTTGTTTATTCTTTGATTAAAAGAACATTGACCGCTTTGACAATCACTTTGACTTTATCGCCTTCTTTTAAACCCATCTCTTCAATAGACTCTGTCGTCATCACAGAACTCATTTTACTCGCTACAATATCAGAGACATCTACTTGGCACATTACAGCACCTTTTTTAATACTTTTAACCGTAGCTACAATTTCATTTCGAGCACCATATTTCATTGAACACTCCTTTATTAAAATATAACACTAATGCTACTCCAAAGCCTTATAACCTGTCAATTCCAAACGCTTTACACAAGTTATGTTATAATCTCATCAAATTTTACAAAAGGTTTTTGGGATGTTTTACACCCTTTTGGCTATTTTTACGGGAGCTGGTTTTGGCGCAATTATGCGTTGGTTTTTAGGCACAAAACTCAATTCTTTTTACCCAATACTTCCCTTAGGAACACTCAGTGCTAATCTTTTGGGCGGATATCTTATCGGTCTTGCCATTGCTTTTTTTGCTTCCAATACAGCACTTGCTCCTGAATGGCGACTTTTTATTATCACAGGTTTTTTGGGTGGTCTTACAACATTTAGTACGTTTAGTGCTGAAATTGTCACAATGTTTCAAGATGGTAAAATGAGTATAGGCATCGTTGCAACACTTTTACATGTAATAGGCTCAATGACAATGACACTCCTTGGCATGGGAACATATGCACTGATACAAAAAGGAATCGTATGAAAGGTTTTCAACTTGTGTTTTCTACCTTACAAAGCAGAAAGCACCCTAATGGTGAACATATCAGTACGTGGTTAGTGCTTGTAGCAGAACAACTTGGCATCAAGGGTGTGACGGTCTTACATGCGGCACAAGGTGTAGGTCGTGATGGCAAACTGCACTCAGCTACTTTTTTTGAACTGGCAGATGAACCCCAAGAAATCATTATGAATGTCAGCGAGGAAGAATGTGAAGCACTTTTTGAACTTTTATCACGCGAAAAACTTGGACTTTTTTATACCAAAACCGCTATTGAATATGGCTCGCTCTAAGCATTGTACTTTTTACATGTAAAAACTGATATTTAAACATTCTCTTCAACATTCCTTAGACCTATCGATTTTTTATGGCTTTTGAGTCTTTCGAAGTATGCATTCACATTTCCTTGCACATTATGTTTATTGACTCTCTTATTTGATGTTTTCCGTTTGACTTCCAAAATATTATAAATTTTACATGTAAAGATTAATATTAATATTTTCAAGACAAAAAATAGGGTTATTTTTAATTTAAAATAAAAAACTCTATTTTTTACATGACGAAAAATATTTTTACATTATAGACGCATATTTAAAGCTTATTTTTAGGTTTTATTTTGGTACAAGAAACAATATTTACGTGATAAAGTATTATTAATCATAAATTGCACAAAAATGCAAAAATATTGCTCAATATTACAATGTCCTAAAAAGCACTATATATTCGATGTTTTAAATGATTTAATGTTACAAAAATGACACTTTTAGAACATTACTTTTCTCAAAAGTACAATCATTTATCGTAAAAATCCATTTATATGCTTCTACCCTATTTGATATACTTTTTCAAAATTTGCATAATTTGAAGCATTAAAAATATCAAAAATGACGAAAAATTATATAAAAATAAACAATTTCTATAATTTTTCTTATAAAAATTTATTGAAATACTGTTAGAAGGATATAGCATGACTGCTCCTATTTTCAATTTTTCCGAAGAGGCTTTTAGAATCGAAAAAATTGAGTTTATGAATCCTGTTCCTAGACATAAACACAACTGTTATGAACTTTTTTTTATTGCAGAGGGAGATGGACGTTTTTACATCGACTGTCAAAGTTATGATATTCAAAAGAATACTTTTTTTCTGATCTCTCCTAACCGTATTCATGGCTGGGAATACACCCATAATCTACATGCTTATTTAATCAAATTTGACCTATCACTTTTTCTTGACAACTTTTTTAGTGAACACATCTCAATTTTTCATTTTGACACAGTCAATCTCATGGAAGAAGAATCCAAATCCATACGAAATATCCTTAACCAATTACATGAAGAGTATCTATCGCCTCAAAGCTTTAAAGAGTTTACCATAAGCAATTTATTGCATATTTTGCTCATTTATATTCAACGCGCTCTTCCAGCAAAAATTTCTACCCATACAACCAATGTTGTCGTTTCTAAATTAGATGATTTAATGCACCATAACAATTACCAACTGACTTCTGTTGCTTACTATGCAAAGAAACTTAAACTCAGTATTAAGCAACTTAACCTTGCTATTAAAGAGATGACGGGGCTGAATAGCAGTGATTACATCCGTTCTAAAACGATGTTAGAAGCAAAAAGACTCCTTAAATATGACTCTTTAACTTGCAATGAAATTGCTGACAAACTTGGCTTTATGGACCCTGGTTATTTTAGCCGCTTCTTCAAAAGAGAAGTGGGTGTCTCTCCAAAACTTTTTCGCAATCCAATGGGCGAAAAGTACAATTTTTAATAACCAAAATCCATTTTAAATAATTTTATTAGTAGTTATAATTCAACTATATTTTAACTTTTGGAGGAATATTATGAAAAAATTCGCAGTTGTACTTTTAAGTACAGTCGTTTGTGGCACTTTGGCGAGTGCGCAGATCGTTCAACAATTTGAACCAGAAAAAGACACTTCAGCTTTCACAGGAAAACCTGAAGTTAGTTTTGCAACTGATTTATCTTTTTACTTTCAAGGATTAAGTCAAAATTATGTTGGAGCCACGATACCTTCTGTAAATTCAACAACAGGAGTCGGTGTCAATCTTCCAACCAATGGTTTTACCACAAAAACAAATGCAAATACTCCTATTGAATCTGGCTTGATTTTGCCAACAGCAAACTTTGATATTTATGCAAAAGTGATGAGCGGTTTTAATGTAAAATTACAAACGATGTTAGCAGGTCACCATCATAACGACACTTATGTAAAAGGTGGTTATGCAACCATTGACAATCTTGATTTTATTGCTCCTGGATTTTTGTCAGCTTTTATGAAAGATGCAACGATTAAAATCGGTGTTAATGATATTAACTATGGTGATGATCAATACAGAAGAACTGATAACGCTAATGTTATGAGAAATCCATTTATCACCAATATGGCGGTTGAAGGTTATCTACAAGGTACGCATTTAGAAGTGCTTTATCGTATCCCAGCCATTAGTTCATTTGTAATGGTTGGTATTACAAACGGCCAAGCCAATCCACAAGATGTGGCCAAGACTGAATACGATGAAACTGCAGGAACCGCAAGTAGTAACCGCTATGCACTTTATGGTAAGGTAGGATTTGACCACCAATACAATGACGACTTACGATTTAGAGCAACAGAATCTATTTATGCAATTAATGGCTCAAATAGAAATGATCTCTATTCAAGTGATAAAGCCGGTAACGTCATTACAAATGTTTTAGGAACAGGTGCATCTGATGCGATGTCTTCGGGATGGAATGCAATGTCTGGCTATATTCATACGCCAGCAACAGCAAAAAATCCTGATGGTACATATGTTTCTAAATCTGCTGCAGATATTCTTGCTTCAAAAACAAATCTTTTCTTAAAATATAAAGACACAGAACTCTATGGTATGTATGAAATTGCAGACGGTGCAGATGTTTATGATAAAGATATGAAAATGAAACATTATGCAGTTGATCTTGTTCAACGTTTCTATAATGACAAGTTCTGGGCTGCCGCTCGTTATGAAAATGCTGTTGTCAAATATGCAGATGCATTCAATGATTTTGGTGATGCAGAACTCACTCAATGGCAGTTAGGTCTTGGTTGGTTCCTTTCAAAAAATGCTGTTGCTAAGCTAGAATATATTGACCAAAAACGTGAGAAATTTTCAATTTATCAAAATGGTGATGCTGAGTTCAAAGGTTTTATGATTAATGCATCATTGAGCTTCTAATTTTATAAGGATTTAACGTGAAAAAATTGATTTGTGGCCTTTTATTGTTATCCAGTTTTGTTTTTGCTGAAAGTATTGAAATTCATGGAACATCAACACTTCATGATTGGAAAATGGTTTCGGATAAAGCAAATGTTGTGTTTGAAAATGACGGTTCTAAAATTACTAAATTGAATGTTTCTGTTCAAATCAAAACACTGAAAAGTGGTGATGAAGGACTTGATGAGAAAGCCTATGACACACTTAAAATTGATCGCAACAACGTCATTACGTTTAAGATGACAGAAGCTGACCTTGCTGCTGGTACAATCAAAGGTGTTTTCAAAGTTCTTGATAAAGAACAAACACAAACTTTAAAACCTGAAGTCCTTACAATTGATCATGTAGCAGGTAACTTTAAAGTTAAGATGACAGATTTCGGTCTTGAGATTCCTTCTGTTATGTTTGGAGCTATCAAATCAGGTGATGAAGTCACTGTTAAATACGATATTAAAAAGTAGTCTTTATATCCGTGTGTAAAAGGTTCTCCGCCAAGCGCCTTTTACACCTTTTTTGCTAATTTCATTATTTCTTCCAAGATTAAAGATTGTACTATTTTACTCTTTTAAAGGGTAAAAGTACAATCTTTAATCTTTATAATCTATTTTCATGTTTTATCTATCTTGTTATACTTTCCATGATTTTTACACATAAGGAATAGAAATGATGACAAGAACATGTCCATTACGCGCATTCGTATGGAATGAAGATTTAGGAAAATTTATCTTGCGCTTGAGTATCGCAGGACTGATGCTTTTTCATGGGTTTAAAAAATTTTTTGGCGGCATTGCCTTTGTTAAGATGTTGGTTGTGCAAGCTGGCTTACCGGAATTTTTTGCTTATGGCGTTTATATGGGAGAATTGATTGTCCCCTGTGCGCTTATTCTTGGGTTTTATACACGGATCAGTGCACTTATTTTGAGTGGAACAATGGTTTTTGCCATTTTTTTAGCGTATGGCAACCGTTTTATAATGCTTGAGCCAAAGACCGGTGGGCTGTTGATCGAACTTCCTTTACTTTTTTTACTTGCATCGTTTAGCCTTGTACTTTTGGGTGGGGGTAGATACAGTTTGGATAATCGAATTTTTCAACCTCAAAAAAACTAAAATAACTATACGAATGTCTTATTACACATTAAGTACACATAAGACGTTTATACTGGTTTAGAGAAAAGGAGTAATGCTATGGAAAAACCTGTTATTGTATTTTATGAGATGGACCCTACAAGCCCTACAAAAGAAAATACATTTTCAATTAGAGAGATAAGACATACGCCTTCTCCTAAAGATGCACCACCACCGCCTATTCATAGACATCCTTTTTATGAAATAATTTTAGTGACAGCTGGCGAAGGTACCATGCAGGTTGATTTTAAAGACTTTCCAATGCGAACAGGCTCCCTCTTTTTGTTTTCTCCTTCTCAAATTCATCAACCTGTCGTTACTGAAGAGATGCGAGGTTTTTTACTGCGCTTTGACCTTTCTGTTTTTCAAGATAATGAATTTTTTGATAATCTTTCCATTTTCAATTTTGATTATTTATGCATTGAAGAAGCACCATTGGCCGCACTGATTAGTTTAATGGATAGCTTGTGTGACGAATATGGGCATGAACGAACACTCAAACATTGTACGCTTAGCAACCTTCTCAAACTTTTATTGATTAAAATTCAACGATTATTACCTGATGTTGTCAATGAGGCAACCCATACCTCGCTTTTTTCAACCCTTAATAAAGCTATGGAGGAGAATCATTTTAAAGTAGCAACCCCTAGCGATTATGCTAAAAAACTTAAAATTCCTATCAAAACACTTCATACAACCGTTAAGGAATACACGGGACTTTCTTGTGGGGAATACATCCGTTCTAAAACAATTATTGAAGCCAAACGGCTGTTAAGTTATACGGCAATGAATGCCAATGAAATCGCTTTTACTTTGGGATTTGACGATGCGGCATATTTTAGTCGTTATTTTAAGCGAGAAACAGGATTTTCACCCGTACTTTTTAGAAAACATTCTGCTTAAAAAGTGAAGGAACGAAGCGTGATATGTTCACGCTTCGTTTTTACATGTAACCCTTTATATCTTACCTTGGTCCTTGAGTTGTTTATACCAAGAGCTGTGAAGT
>MTLC01000966.1_pt1 | contig 29161 bp, 19 predicted proteins | sample 1982451 | NCBI WGS metagenome assembly MTLC01 (sample SAMN05710165, study PRJNA340218) | biofilm metagenome | isolation source: sample SPH anode biofilm adapted to +100 mV | place: USA | collected 2012-02-03 | reverse complement strand
CTCCCTATCCTCTCCCTATCCTCTCCCTATCCTCTCCCTATAAACTCGTGTAGGATTGGACTATATAGGTAGAGGATATAGAGGGGATATAGAGGGGATATAGAGGGGATATAGAGGGGATGTTGAGAAGAAGTTGAGAAGAAGTTGTGAAGTTGGTGTGAAGTTGTAGAGACGAGATTCTTTGCGTCTCTACATCTACGTCGCTGTGAGATAATTCGTTGAAACCTGAGAAAGACATTAGAAAATTAGATCGCCCCTGGAAACTGACCTACAGAGAACCAAACAGCAATTTTAATAGACCCCAGGTGCGCTAGCACCGGAAATAGTTGTATCTGATAATTAGAGAATTGAAACATGACTATTTGCAAGCACCGAACAGCTATTGACAACTGACTAGTGGTTTCCACGTAATAGTGTCGAACAACAGAATTGATTACTATTTCTGATGTTGCTTTTCTATATCCTCATCCTATTTGGTCTTTCTGGGTAGTTGCTCTCCGGACAGGCACTGGAGAGCAACTTGAGAAGAGAGGTTTAATGAACGTCTGACGTTCATTTAGAATCATCGGTTACAGGTACTCCTTTTAAGGTTGCTGGGGTACTTCCTGTGATTTTAACCCATACACGATCACCTGATTTATATGATCTTGCTGGAAAAACAACGACTTTATTTTGTGGTGTTCGTCCCATTAGGAAATCGTCTGACCGCTTTGATTTGCCCTCTACCAGAACCTCAAATGACTTACCGATATCTGCTCTATTGCTTTTGGCAGAAAGGTTCTGTTGTAGTTTAATAATCTCATCTAACCGGCGGGCTTTTATCTCATCTGGGACATCATCAGGCAATCTCTTTGAGGCAAGTGTCCCTTCTCTTTCCGAATATCGGAACATAAATGCTGCATCAAAGGCTGCCTCCTCCATCAGACTAAGTGTCTCTTTATGCTCATCTTCTGTCTCACTGCAAAAACCGGCTATGATATCAGTGGTAATAGTGGCATCGGGTATAAAATGTCTGATGGCAGCAACTCGCTCTAGGTACCATTCCCGAGTGTACTTGCGGTTCATTAGTTTAAGAATGCGATTGTTACCTGATTGCACTGCCAGGTGAACTGCTGGACAGATATTAGGATAACTTGCAATGACTTTAAGGAGGTCATCTGAGAGGTCTTTCGGGTGACTGGTGGTAAAACGTACTCTTAATAAAGGATTAACCTCTGCTATGCGTGCCATTAACTCCGGAAATCCTACTAAGCCATTCTCGTCTTCCCATTTATATGAGTTTACATTCTGACCCAATAAGGTCACCTCTTGATATCCTTTGGAAACAAGTTCTCTGGCCTCTCCAACAATGGTAAAAGGATTTCTGCTTCGCTCTTTACCTCTGGTGAACGGAACTACGCAGTAAGAGCAGAAATTTTCACAACCTCTCATAATGGAAATAAATGCTGAGATCCCGTTGCTGTGAAACCGTACTGGTTCAATATTATCATAAGTCTCTTCCGCAGATAAAGCAACATTGGCTGCTTGTTGACCATTCTCAATATTAGATAATAGCGATGGAAGAGCTCTGTAAGAATCAGGGCCAGCCACTAAATCAACGGCCAATCCACCCTCCATAAGCTCATCTTTTAAACGTGAGGCCATACAGCCGATGACGCCAATCTGTAAACCGGGATTCTTCTTTTTAAGAGATTTAAGTTCTTTAAGACGTTTCCAAATTCGTTGCTCCGCATTATCTCTGATGGAACAGGTGTTTAAAAGAACCAATGACGCTTCTTCAAGTGTTAGGGCTTGTTGAAACTCATTCTGGCTTAATACTGAGGCCACTATCTCACTATCTGAGAAGTTCATCTGACACCCGTAGGTCTCTATATAGAATTTTCTGTTATTGCTCATATTTGCTGTACTTTTGCCCCCAAAAGATTGGGAACAATCTAAATTAGAACCAAATGGGTGCAAAGTTAACAAAACAGGCTCAGAAATGAGTTTTATGTTACTTGCGCAACTCTCAAGTTGATATCCAATTGGAAAAGTTACCTTTGCATTCATTTTTTATCCAAAAAGCTGGCAGAGTGAAGAACCTAGTTATTGTAGAGTCCCCCGCTAAAGCAAAAACCATCGAAGGTTTCTTGGGCAAAGATTATATTGTAAAATCTAGTTTTGGTCATATTCGAGATCTGAGTAAGAAGCAATTGGGCGTTGATATAGAGAATAATTTTCAACCCGACTACGAGATTGCTCCTGACAAGACCAAGGTTATTGCTGAGTTGAAAAAGGCAGCAAAAGCTGCGGAGGTTGTATGGTTAGCTTCCGATGAAGACCGTGAAGGAGAAGCCATTTCATGGCATCTTGCCGAAACACTTGGTTTAGATCCTGCGAAGACAAAAAGAATAGTCTTTCACGAGATTACAAAGGAGGCAATTACAAATGCCATTAATACTCCTCGTGTAATTGATATGAATCTTGTGAATGCTCAGCAGGCTCGACGTGTACTTGATCGCCTTGTTGGTTTTGAGATTTCTCCTTTGCTCTGGAAAAAGGTTAAGCCTTCATTGTCTGCCGGCAGAGTACAATCGGTTGCTGTCAGACTGATTGTAGAAAGAGAGGAAGAAATTAGAAACTTCGTCAGTACTGTTTCGTATCGGGTAACTGGCAAGTTTGAGGTGAAAAATCCTGCTGGCTCTGGTGTGATGATGGCCGAGTTGAATAAACGTTTCTCAACCAGATCTGAGACTGTTGATTTTATTTCTTCTTTAAAGTATGCCGCTTATGTAATCAGTGACATTGAGAAAAAGCCCTCCAAGAAATCTCCCGCTCCTCCCTTTACAACCTCTACTCTTCAACAAGAGGCTGCCCGAAAACTTGGCTTCTCTGTTAGTCGCACAATGAGCGTGGCTCAGCAACTGTATGAGGCCGGGATGATTACTTATATGCGTACCGATAGTGTTAATCTGAGTGAAACAGCTCTGGCCGCTGCAAAAGATGAAATAACTCGTCTCTTCGGAAAGAACTACTCACAGCCCAGACGTTTTACTACCAAAAGTAAAGGTGCTCAAGAGGCTCACGAAGCAATTCGCCCTACTTACCTTAATAATCCAACTGCAGGTAATGATGATGGGCAACGAAGACTTTATGATCTGATTTGGAAAAGAACGATTGCTTCTCAGATGAGCGATGCTGAGCTTGAGAAGACAAACCTTTTTATCGGAATTAATCTTAATAACTCTAATCCTCTTGTCGAGGAATTTATTGCTCGTGGGGAGGTTATCAGATTTGATGGATTTTTGAAGGTTTATATTGAGTCATTTGATGACGACAATGTTGAGGAGGATGAAGCTGTTTTGCCTCCTGTGTCAATTAATGAACCAGTATATAATCTTGAAGTCCTCGCTACTCAAAAGTTTGCTCAACAACCTCCACGATATACCGAGGCGAGTCTCGTAAAGAAACTTGAAGAACTAGGAATAGGTCGTCCTTCTACTTATGCCCCAATTATTAGTACAATCCAGAAAAGAGAGTACGTTGAAAAAGGGGAAAGTGAAGGAACTGTTAGGCCATATGAGGTGATTATCCTAAGAGAAGGAGTTGTCTCGACTATCCAGAAAACTGAAAAAACGGGAAGCGACAAGGGGAGACTTAAACCAACCGATATTGGCTCTCTTGTGAATACCTACCTTACCAATAACTTCATTGAGATAATGGACTATAACTTCACTGCCACAGTGGAAGAGAAGTTCGATAAGATTGCTGAAGGAAAGATGGTATGGAATAAAATGATTAAAGAGTTTTATCAACCTTTCAGTAAGACTCTTGAGAGTGCTCATGAGAGTAATGAACGTGTTAAAGGTGAGCGAGAGTTAGGGGTTGACCCGACAACTAAAAAGAAGGTTTTTGTTAAACTTGGTCGTTTTGGGGCAATAGTTCAGCTTGGAGAGACAGACGATACACAAGAGAAACCTCGTTTTGCAGGTCTAAAAAAAGGTCAGAGTATTGAAACTATTACTTTAGAAGAGGCACTCGATCTGTTGAAGTTCCCCAGAAAAATTGGGGTATCGGATGGCAATGAGGTGGTTGTTAGTGTTGGCCGATTTGGTCCATATGTTCTTTTTGAGAAAAAGTTTTACTCTTTGCCTAAAGGGGATGATCCGTTAACAATAACTCTGGAACGAGCACTTGAAGTGGTCTCAATGAAACAGGAAAAAGATCGTCAAAATCTGATTAGGTCGTTTGATAGTGTCCCTGGCATGATAATACAGAAAGGCCGTTTTGGCCCCTATCTTATCTATAAAGAGACTAATGTTCCTCTTCCTAAAGGCACCGATCCGTTGGCCATTTCAGCTGAAGATTGTGTTAGCATAGGTGAACAATATCTAGAGTCGAAAAAAGGGAAAGGCGGCAAAACCACCAAGAAAAAGGAGACCTCCTCAACCAAGAAAGGGCAGACGGAGGATAAGAAGGCTGCTACGGTGAAAAACTCGACTGATAAAGGAAAAAAGAAAGCTCCTGCTAAAAGCACTAAAAGTGCAACCACAACAAAGTCAACAAAGACAAAGAAATAATCTACAATAGGTAACCCCATTTAAATTCTTCCGTATAATAGGTTGAAAATGTTCACCTCACTATATGTCTGATATTTCTATCTATCTTAAACCTTTCTCAGAAAGTGTTTTTAATTCAGCCAATTTCAACAATAAGAGGTTGGGTCATCAATCGCTTATGTATTTAGAAAAAGGCTCTTTCCCTGATTACTCTTTGGCTGATATGGCTATAATCGGGGTTCCCGATATGAGAGGGTATGGTTTGGATGCATTTCCAACAAATGGCCCTGATCAAATCAGATCTTACCTGTATAAATTATATAGTCCTTTGGATGAAGTGAAGATCTGTGATCTTGGTAATGTAGTGCCGGGAAATGAGATCAGCGATACCTGTTTTGCCGTAACCGAGATTTGTACTCATTTGCTTGAGAAGGGAATCGTTCCAATCTTGCTTGGGGGAACTCAAGATTTGACTTTCCCTCTTTACAATGCGTATGAGAATCTTGGACAAATAATAAATATTGCTTCTATTGACCCAACAATCGATTTAGGCGGTGAAGATGATAGCACCGATGCTGAGAGCTGGGTTTCAAAGATTATACTTCAACAACCTAGTTATCTGTTCAATTATACAAATATTGGATATCAGAGTTATGGTGTTGATAGTCGTGCCGTTAGTCTTATCAAAGAGATGAACTTTGATGCATACCGTCTTGGGTTTGTTAGTGATAATCTGAATGAGATTGAGCCCATGATCAGAAATGTTGATATACTTTCTGTTGATATGTGCTCGGTTAGGCAGAGCGATGCTCCCGGTGCAATATCTCCTGAGCCGAATGGGTTTTATGGGGAACAACTTTGTCAGATCATGCGCTTTGCCGGTATGAGTGATAAGCTTACCTCGCTAGGGTTGTTCAATTACAATCCGGCTGAAGATCAAAGAGGACAAACAGCTCATCTTATGGCACAGATGATTTGGTATTTTATTGAAGGTTTTTATAATAGGCTTGATGATTTTCCAACTCGTGAGAAAAGCAATAACTATTATGTAAAATACCATGTGAAGGTTGATGGTCAGGAGGAAGAGTTAGTGTTTTATAAAAGTAAGAAGAGTGATCGATGGTGGATGGAGGTAGCATGCCCAGCTCATTTGGTAACTAAGTATGCCAGGCATTATATTGTGCCTTGTTCTTTTAGCGATTATCAGGTGGCTACTACAAATGATATCCCGGAACGTTGGTGGCAAGTCTATCAAAAGATTATGTAGTCAACCTTTAATCCGATTTTTCTACTTGTTTTTTATCCTATCCGGATTATCCGAAAGAAATTTTGCCCAGCCAGTCAGGCTGGGTTTTTCTTCATTAAGTGCAACTCCTTTTTGGAAGAAATGGCAAACAGCTACAGCTAATCCATCAGTGGCATCAAGGTATTCGGGTTTATCGACAAGGGTTAGTAGCCGGTCTAACATTTGTGCAACCTGCTCCTTACTTGCATTTCCATTACCTGTAATACTCTGTTTTATTTTTCTGGGGGAATACTCAAATATTGGAATGTCTCTATACAGTGCCGCTGCCATTGCTACCCCCTGTGCTCGTCCCAGTTTTAACATCGATTGGATATTCTTGCCAAAAAAAGGAGCCTCTAAGGCTACCTCATCAGGATGGTACTCGTCGATTAGCCCAAGGGTTCGTTCAAAGATTCTGCGTAATTTTAAAGCGTGACTTCGATATGCCCCAAGCTTAATTATCCCAAGAGTGATTAATTCCATCTTTTGACCTTTAGCTAAGATGATACCGTAGCCCATTATATTTGTACCAGGGTCAATACCCAGAATGATCCGCTCTTTTTTATCGCTCATTTTTGAATAATAATGACAAAAGTAACGAAATCAGTTCTCTTTCTCTTACTTAAAGTTGGTCTGATTGCAGCAGCCTATGGTTATATTGCCTGGCAACTAACTTCAATGCACAACTTACATCAGGTCTTGAAAGGAGTAGGTGATAGGCTGCTTTCTGCGGAGGCTATTCTAACCTTTTTAATTGTTATACTCTTGATGTTTCTCAACTGGGGAATAGAGGCGAAAAAGTGGTCGTTGTTAATGACTCCGTACAAAGCAATTAGGTTTAAACAATCTTATGGTGCTGTTTTAGCCGGACTTACGGTTTCAGTTTTTACTCCGAATAGAATTGGTGAGTTTTTTGGCAGAGTCCTTTCTCTTTCATTTAATAATCCGGTTTTTGCCATGTTAAGTACGATTGCGGGGAGTATAGCTCAATTAATGGTGACAATAGTTCTCGGCTTACCAGCCGCCCTCTATATCTATTTTATTCATATGCCCAGGAGTCAGATGCCAATAGATTCGATAATAATTGCAGTCTCTTTTATTCCACTGATTCTTTTGATTCTTTTGTTCCAATATCTTCCTGTGATATTTAGATGGTTGGCTACATTAGTTCCATCAAAATTTAGGATTGTTAAGTACTATATGCGCGCCTTTACCCCTCATACACAGATGCACCTGAATCTGGTTCTTTTGTTTAGTTTTCTTCGTTATGGTGTTTTTACGGCTCAGTATGTTCTTCTACTTTGTTTTTTTGGTGTAAGTAATCATTATTTGGATTTGTTTGTCCCTGTGGCAGCGGTGTTTTTCATAATGATGGCTATCCCTTCTGTTGCTTTGGCTGAACTTGGTGTAAGATCTTCTGTTGCCTTATCTGTCTTCTCTGTCTGGTTTGGCCTCTCTTCAAAACTCTCGGATGATGTAACTATGGGAATAATGGTATCTGCATCGGTTTTGTGGATTATTAATATAGCTATTCCGGCTTTCATTGGCTCGTTCTATGTCGGACAGTTTAACTTCACTGACTTCTTTGGAAAAATTGTTGGTAAATGGAGATCGTGATATTCATAATTCTTGCTCTCTTTTCACTACCATATTTCGTAGTAGTGACTTTGCTGGCATTCATTCTCATTAGACAAAAACGCTTTAGTTCCAGTAACGGACCTAATGTTGTTGATACAGATAGAATGGAGGTCAGTATCATTATAGCAGCGAGGAATGAATCGGTGAACATCAGGAGATTAATAGAATCTTTAGCTCGGCAGAATTATCCTACAGAGAAATTTGAGGTCATTTTGGTGGATGATCATTCAGAGGATAATACAGTTCTCATAGCCGAAAGGGAGTTCAAAAGATCAAAGCTTTCTTTTAGAATAATTAGGCTAGAGGCTGGTTCTAAAGCCTCTGGTAAGCGAGCTGCCTTGTCGATAGGTGTTGGTGTTGCTCGATTTAATATATTTCTTTTTACAGATGCGGATGTTTATATGCCTCCTAACTGGATTAAGACTATGCTAGGATCTCTGAAACCAGGTTGCCATTTAGTTGCCGGGCCTGTTATGATCCGATCCAGATCAACGTTTCTCTCACAACTTGAAGAGGCTGAGTATATATCAGTTTCAGCTATGACTGCCGCTTTTAGTTTGGCTGGAAGAACTGTTATGGCAAATGGGGCTAATATGTTAATTAGGAAGGAGTCTTATATGAATGCCCTTTCAATGGGTTATCAGAAAGGATATCACTCAGGAGATGATATGTTTTTAGTTGAGTTTCTCAGAAGAACCTATGGTAATCAGTCGATGGTTTTTTGTGGAGAATATGATGCCATTGTCTCGTGCGATACTTCGGAGAGTCTTGGGGCTTTTATCTCTCAAAGATTACGCTGGGCTGGAAAGGCTGCTGGATATCGAGATAAATCTATCCTCCTAGTGGGTTTGATGACTTTTCTCTTTAATGTAATTGTGGCTTGTAGCCCTTTTTTACTAATGATCAATCCCCTGTATTTATTGTTATACCCTTTTCTGCTTTCTATTCGTGTTTTATCTGAAGGTTTGTTAATATGGCATTGGTCTAGTTTTACTAAGCAGAGAAAGCTATTCCCTTACTATTTTGTGCTGTTGCCTCTCTATCCATATTATGTTCTATTTATCGGTGCCGTCTCGGTTTTTATAAAGCCAAGATGGAAGGGACGCAGCCTCAAATGTCTCTAGCTTAAGCATATTTGTGATATTGTTTTGTGAACTTATCATTCTCTTATCAAATAATCCATTGGTTTTTTTGATTATAAATCAAAAATCTTGAATTCCTTGGATTCCTTGAGTTCCTTGAGTTCCTTGAATCTTGAATTATATAAACATTGCATACTCATTGTTGTAAGATGCTGAAGTCTGCCTTAAAAAAAAGGGTATCCATGTAGGATACCCTTTTTTTAGAATTTCACAAAGAAAAAGATGAAGGCTTCTATCGCATACTGGTTTAGCTATTTCTAAACGCAGAGGAAGACGATTTTCTATGTTATTACTCTAAGATCTGAGTTAAGTAGAAAGGCCTTCGATGTTTGTTATCCTTCGTTTTGAGCCACTTTTTGCCAGGTGTCTTTAAGTGAAACGGTTCTGTTAAAGACTATATTATCAGCGGTTGAGTCAGGATCGACATTGAAATAGCCGATTCTTTCAAATTGGAAATGGCTTAGAGCTGTTGTATTACGTAGAGAAGGTTCTCCTTTTGCAGTAATAACTTTTAGCGAATCAGGGTTGAGATTGTCTTTCCAATCTCCTCCTTCGGGGTAGTCTTCGGGATCAGGAGTCATAAAGAGTCTATCAAAAAGGCGTACTTCTATATCGATAGCATCTTTAGCAGAGACCCAATGGATTGTCCCTTTGATTTTTCGGTTAGCAGTTAGTCCTCCAGTCTTAGAATCCATATCGCAGGTGCAACGAATCTCAACGATCTCTCCGTTTTCATCTTTTAATATTTCGTCACATTTAATGATATACCCGTACTTTAGGCGTACTTCACCACCAGGGAAAAGACGGAAGAACTTCTTAGGTGGTATCTCCATAAAATCTTCTCTTTCGATGAAGAGTTCTCTTGAGAAAGGAATTTCACGTGATCCCGCTTCAGGATTTTCCGGGTTATTAATTGCTGTAAGCATCTCTGTGACCCCTTCCGGGTAGTTAGTAAGGACTAACTTAACAGGGTTCAAGACGGCTAAAGCACGATTTGCTTTCTTGTTGAGATCTTCTCTTACTGAGAATTCAAGAAGACTAACATCAATAATATTATCTCGTCGTGCAACACCAATTCTATCAGCAAATGAGCGAATAGACTCAGGTGTATATCCTCTGCGACGAAGTCCTGATATGGTTGGCATTCTAGGGTCATCCCATCCCTTTACATAGTTATTCTTTACCAGCTCAAGGAGTTTACGCTTACTCATCATGGTATATGTGAGATTTAAGCGGGCAAACTCGATTTGGCGAGGGCGATATGCAGTGGTAGTTAGTTGGTCAAGGAACCAATCATACAACGGACGGTGAACCTCAAATTCAAGTGTACAAATAGAATGGGTTATACCTTCTAAGTAATCTGATTGACCATGAGCATAGTCGTACATTGGATAGATACACCATTTGGTGCCTGTGCGATGATGCGGAGTAAAACTAATTCGGTAAAGTATTGGATCACGGAAGAACATATTTACATGCGCCATGTCAATCTTTGCCCTGAGCACGCATGATCCTTCAGCAAACTCACCAGCTTTCATTCTCCTGAAGAGAGTTAGGTTTTCATCTATTGAGCGGCTTCTAAACGGACTCTCTACTCCTGGTGTAGTAACTGTTCCACGTTGTCTGCTAATTTCTTCAGCAGGTTGATCATCAACGTAGGCCTTACCATCGAGTATTAGTTTCTCGGCCCAGTTATATAGTTGTTCGAAATAGTCAGAAGCATAGAATTCTCTGTCATCCCATGAGAAGCCAAGCCAACGAACATCCTCTTTGATTGAGTCAACATATTCTACATCTTCTTTGGTTGGGTTGGTGTCATCAAAGCGAAGGTTGGTTTTTCCCCCGTAACGTTGTGCAAGGCCAAAGTTTAAGCAGATTGATTTTGCATGGCCAATGTGTAGATAACCATTGGGTTCAGGCGGGAAACGGGTATGTACCCTACTGTCATTCTTGCCTTCACGCAAATTCTCTTCAACGATTTCTTCAATAAAATTTAAAGCTCGGCTACCTTCAGCTTTGCTGTTTTCATCACGGATAGGACTGTCTGTCATAATTTCCAATGTTTTTCACCTGAATGTGCCACTCTTTATTGGCCTATTCTTCCAAACTTGCAAAGGTAAATCTTTTATCGCTGATCACACAATGATAAACAGTTGGATATTGTATCTCTATCTTTTCTGCCTCGTGAAGGTTACGTTATTAGTTTGTTAAACATGTTTTGCAAAATTGGGAAAGTTGTTTACCTTTGCAATCCCATAACGGGTCTCGTGGCCGAGTGGCTAGGCAGAGGTCTGCAAAACCTTGTACAGCGGTTCGAATCCGCTCGAGACCTCAAAAAAGAGAGTCATCATTTTGATGACTCTCTTTTTTATTACTAGCGACGTGTTAATCAATTTGAAAATCTATTAACTGGAAGGGTTAATCCTGAGGCAGGACTTTCTCTAAATCTTCGGGTTTGAATGGTTTACTTAAGTAGTCATTCATTCCAGCTGCCATACAACGCTCTCTATCTTCCCGCATTGCATTAGCTGTAAGAGCGATGATTCGGATGGGTTTCTTTGTGGTATCGTTTTTTTCAATCTCACGGATTGCCATAGTTGCCTCCAGTCCATCCATCTCTGGCATCATGATATCCATTAAAATGAGATCATATTGGTTCTGTTTGAACTTATCAAGTGCTTCAAGACCGTTACCTGCAACATCTACTGAATGACCGAGACGGGTAATTACCATCGAGGCGACTTTTTGGTTTACCAGATTATCTTCAGCAAGTAGTATCTTTCTCTTTTGTAATATTGTTTCACCTTTAATGTTCTGCTCTGACAGAGGTGAATTGAGTGAAGGTTGAGCTTCGGCTGTAATTACTGGTTGTTTAGGCGTTGCTTCGTCAAGTGTAATGGTAAACCAGAATGTACTGCCTTGGCCTAGTTTGCTTTCTACACCTAAGTAGCCACCCATTCTTTCAACCAGATTTTTACTAATAACCAGACCTAAACCAGTACCTCCAAAGCGACGGGTAAATGAAGCATCTGCTTGTGAGAAAATTTTAAAGAGCTTCTTTTTTGTCTCATCTGCAATACCAATGCCTGTGTCGGTCACTTCAAGTCTAATAACGCTTCTATTGTTAACTCTATCCTCAACAGTAACTGATATTCTTACATACCCTTTTTCTGTAAACTTGATTCCATTATTAACCAGATTGATTAAAATCTGTTTAAATCTTACGGGGTCACCAGAAACCCAACGGGGCACAAATGGCGAAATACTACTGCTCAGGGTAAGTCCTTTCTCTTCAGCCTTTGTTTTTAAGAGTTTTGTTACGTTATTGATCTCATGGTGGATATCGAAAGCTATATTCTCAAGGTCAAGATTTCCTGATTCGATTTTAGAGAAGTCAAGGATCTCGTTTATTATAGTTACTAGATTTTCAGCTGAGTTGACAATGATGTTTAATGCATCAGATTGTTCGGATGTCAATGATGTTTTCTTTAGCATGTTTGACATTCCAATGATGCCGTTCATTGGTGTTCTGATCTCATGACTCATGTTAGCAAGGAAAAGAGATTTGCTTTGGGCTGCATCTTCTGCTTTTTCCTTTGCAGTGTGTAAGTCACGATTTATCTCCTCTAATCTTGCATTTTGACGGCGTATCTCCTCCTTTTGTTTTTTGTTTTCAATGTTTTGCTGCTTGACGATTTTGTTTGTTTTACTAAGTTTAAAGAGTTGATAAAAGAGTAAGATGATTAAGATGAGAGCTATTCCAAAAACGATGGAGGTAAAAGGGGTAAGTTTAAACAGACCTAGATTAATCCAGTTTTTCGAGTCAGCCCGTTTACCCGAGACATCATTGAAAAGAAGGTTATCGGCGGCAAAGGTTAATGCCCCTTGGAATTCTATTCGTTTTTTATTTTGTTTATCGAGATTCTGGAGACAGAGTGAAACCTGTTGCTGCTTGACAAGAGCCTTGTCTAACTGGTTGTTTTGTCTATAAATATCTGATAGTTGAAGTGCAGCTTCTAGCGCATTATTATAGTCTTTTTTGGACATTGCTAAGGCGTAACACTTCTCAAAAGTCTCAATACCCAAAGTTTGGTTTGAATAGATTACAGTTTTGGCAAAATCAAGGAATAATTCGGTCTTGTCGATTTTTGAGCTACTGCTCTCAATGAGAGACAGAGTTGAGAATATATCCTTAATTATTTGATCCTGATCTTTCAGCGATCGTTCTGTGCGTATCAGTCCAAGGGTAGCCTTAATTAGAAATGAAGTATCTTTTTTTTGAATAGAATTGTCTCTGATTTTTTGATACCAATCATAGGCTTCTCTATATTCGTTTTTTTGTTCATATACCTTGGCCCACTCAATAAGTACATCATTATAATTGTCTCTACTTTTAGCTTGAGAGCTTTGACCTAACCATATCTCGAGTTGTTGCTTAGCTGAGTAGAAGTCGTGATTAAAGAGATAGGAGAGTGCAAGCATTAACTGAGTAGAATCTTGTAGCTGTCTAATGTTTTGGGAAGTGGGAATAGCCTTAATGGTTGATAAAGCTTGTTGATAATACCTTGATGCCTCTGCTTTTTTCCCTAGTTTAATGTAAAGATTGCCAAGTTTATAGTTCCCAAGAACTTGTTTGATTGGATCATTTGTTCTTGAGATATACTCTGTATAATACTGGGTTGCTTTATTTGCTCTCGTTTGGTCAAACTCTGCGAAACACATAGCAACATCTGCAAAGAGTTCGTCAGATATCTTGGTTTCAGGATTGTTTAACCACCTCAGTACTTTTCTGTAAGAAGTTGAATCCTGAGCTGTTACTAGTCCGGATAGTAGAATAATGTATGTAATTAGATATAATCTTTTTAGATTCACCTTGGCCTAAGTTTTTCTATGTTAAAGATAGAGATTGTAAATATATGATTAGCTTGAAATATCAGTCTATTTTAATTCTTTCGTACATCGGCGAATAATGTTGTGATACATTTCTTCTGCTACGTTGAGTACTTGTTTTAAATTTAAGCAACTTGTTTTGATTCAATTTCTGCTATTTGTGGTGTTAAGATACCTATTTTCCCCATATCAACATGTATGCCATCGGTATTTCAATTGATGAGGGTGTTCATGTGTTGAGAACTATTGTTAATGTGGGATTGCTTTTTCATTCGTTTTCAAGTATGAGATTTTTTCTTTTAAACTCAACCTAGTCTTTAAGATTTCCATTTATTGCTTAATCTGTTTCATTTTTAATATTCCATCTTTTGCCTGGCCTTGTTCATTTTGGTTTTTTTCTTGTGGTGTCCGCCTCACCGTTGATAGTGGGTTTTTTAGGATTAGCTATGATTAGAATAATGGGAGGCCGTTGTATATTATCACTCTTTTATGGTTAATTTTATAAATAATACCGATTACGTACAGTATTTACACTATGTTGCTCTTTGAAACCTCGGACAGTAGATGTTGAGAATTCGTAATTCGGATATTAGCAAATTAAGAACCAAGGGCTAACTACGTAATAACGGTGTATCTAGTCCTAAAAAATGAGTGAAATGACAACGAAGAAAAACCAAGGTGGTTTCATTACAAATGTGATGGCCATCTTTACTAATAATCCATTTAAAGCCAGAAATTATAAGCAAGCGGCCTCCTTATTAGGAATTAAAGATAAAGCATCAAAGGATTTGCTGATTAGTGTTCTTTATGAACTTAAACAACAGGGAACTTTAAAGGAGGTAAAACCGGGGAAGTTTATCCTCTCTCCTGATAAAGTACCTGAAGTTTCGACATTTAAAAAGTACATTGAAGGTACACTTGATCTGAAACAGACAGGGAAGGCCTGGGTAATTACTGAGGAACTAGGTCATGATGTCTATATATCTCAGAATAATACGGGTAAAGCCTTTGATGGCGATAAGGTGAAGGTTTATATCTTCCCCAAAAGGAGCGGGCGCAAGACAGAGGGGCAGGTTGTTGAAGTAATTGAACGGGCTCGAACAAGATTTGTTGGCATATATAAGCCATCTAAAGATTTTGGGTTTGTTATACCAGACAATCCCGGAATAAATGTTGATTTGTTTATCCCTGATGGGAAGTCACTTTCTGCTAATGCAGGTGATAAGGTTGTGGTTGAGCTGGAGGAGTGGCCTGAACATGCTCGAAATCCGTTTGGTAGGATTACGGAGGTTTTGGGTAAGCCAGGAAACAATAATGTGGAGATGCAGAGTATCTTGGTAGAGTATAATTTCCCTCTTGCTTTCAAACCTGAGACTGAAAAGGAGGCTGAACTTATCCCATATGAAATACCTGAGAGTGAAATAAAGAGCAGACGTGATTTCCGGGATATTTTTACTATCACTATTGACCCTGCCGATGCAAAAGATTTTGATGATGCGCTATCCTTACGAGCACTGCCGGATGGAAATTATGAGGTTGGGGTTCACATTGCCGATGTCTCTCACTATGTCAGGCCTGGTACTCCTTTAGATAAGGAGGCTTTTGAAAGAGGCACCTCAATATATTTGGTTGACCGTACAATTCCAATGCTTCCGGAGAAGCTTTCAAATCATGTATGTTCATTGCGACAAGGTGAAGAGAAGCTTTGTTTTTCCACGGTCTTCGTTCTTGATGATAAAGCTCATATTATCTCTGAGTGGTTTGGAAAGACCGTTATTAAGTCAGACAGAAGGTTTGCTTATGAAGAGGTTCAAGAGATGATAGAGGGAGCTGAGGGTGATTTCAAGCAGAATATTTTAATCTTAAACAGATTAGCCACCTGTTTGAGAAATGAGCGTTATAAAAGAGGCTCAATTAATTTTGAAAGTCAAGAGGTGAAGTTTTATCTTGATGAGAATGGTAAGCCTACCGGGGTTTATATTAAAGAACAAAAGGAGGCTCACCGTTTGATCGAAGATTTTATGCTTTTAGCCAATCGGCGAGTCGCGGAGTTTGTGGGTGCAAAAAAAGGGAAAGAGAAGAGTCCAACGTTTGTATATCGTATACATGATGCCCCTAGTCCTGAAAAGCTTAATACATTCGCTCAATTTGTCAGCAAGCTTGGGTATAATTTGAAAATAAGTTCAAGAAAGAGTATTGCTTCTTCTTTAAATAAGTTACTTGATGATGTAGCTGGCAAAGGGGAAGAGAGAATGATTTCAGGTATTGCAATCAGAACCATGGCTAAGGCTGTATATTCAACGCATAATATTGGTCACTATGGTTTGTCTTTTCCATTCTATACCCATTTTACCTCACCCATCAGAAGGTATCCGGACCTTATGGTTCATCGTCTACTCTTTAGCTATATGCATGGGGCTGCTTCAGTAGATGAAGAGTTGTTTGAGTCAATGTGCAAACACTCTTCAGATATGGAAAAAAGAGCCATGGAAGCTGAACGAGCATCCATTAAATACAAACAGGCAGAGTTTCTGCTTGATCACGTAGGTGAGGAATTTGAGGCATTAATCTCTGGTGTTAGTAAATGGGGGATCTATGCAGAACTTCTGGGAAATAGATGTGAGGGACTTATAAGAATGAGCTCTTTGGATGATGACTTCTACTATTTGGATGAGGATAATTATCAGATTATTGGACAGAGATGGGGCAGAACATATAGATTGGGTGATCCTATAAAGGTGAAGGTACGGAATGTTGATATGCAGAAGAAACAGATTGATTTTGATCTGATCTTCGAGGCTCAAGCCTCCGTACCTCCAAAACCCAAGAAAGAACGTAAAATTAAATCTTCTGGACGTCCTCAACGACATCGGTAGAGTGGTGAGCTCCTCCGAATTTAAATCTGAGAAGACCAAAAACCATTGACAGATAGGGATTCTCAGATTTAAATAGGGTGGTTATGTCTCTTGTAGCAAGACCAATCTCCCACGTGTTGGCAACCGTAACATCAAATCCTACTGACCAATGAAATGAAGCATCTCCTCCACTTCCCACTCCTGAGGAGATGGCAAATGCCTGAACTGGTTGATAGCGTAATCCTAAATTCCATAAAGCAGCATCTCTACTCCCAGGCGCATCATTAAGTGGAACAAGAATATCAAATCCGGCGTGAAGCTTTTTCATTCCTATATATGCTGCACCGCCTCGAAGTGTTGACGGTAACTGGCGATCAATAGACTTGACTCCTTCCCATTGAAATACCTCGTCTTGAACAGCCAAAGCATCAATTAAATCAGCGATTGATTCATTACCTAAGCCCCCTGTTTCAATTCGTTTAATGGTGCTACTATACGATGCTTGATAAACATTCCCGTCCCATTTTATATTTCCAATGTCATTTAGCGCTGCAGATAATCTAAACTGATTTGCTATATCAGCGGTTAGACCTAGGTCTATTCCAAACCCATTACCTACGGGGTCAAAATTAGTACCCGATATTGATGAAGGGGATTCTTTAGGATAGTTGATATCAAATACAGGACTTAATGATGAAAAGGCGGTTAACTCGCTTCCTTCGGTATTGATTTCAATTATACTGTAACCCTGAATGTATTTCAGACCTATTCCTCCATATAATTTAAATGACTCAGATTCAAAGATATGTCTTCCATATGAAAAGCCATATTCTCTAATCCAAAGGGAAGTAATGCGTGTTCCTTTGAGGAGATCAACAGCTGGCATGGGATTTGTAGAAATACCTGCGACAATTTCTTGGGTGATAGGATCTACTTCTTTTAAATCAAAGTAATCAGAATTAAATCCTAACCAAAGTATTTCAGCTGCTGTCGTATTGAGCTTTATGTTCCATAGATTGCGGTCGTTTACTTTGAAAGCAAAGCCCCCAACGTTCTTTTTTTGAAATGAGAAGCCTACGCTTACTGCCTCAGCATCTAAAACCATCCGCGAGTTAGCAAATCTCCTGGCAGCATCAATTTTATCGGTTTCCGTAAATGGATCATCACTCGTGAAGAAGTTTTCAATCTCTTTTTTCGTAATAGCTTCCGAGTAAATACCAACTCCAACTTCGGCTAAACCTAGATGAAATTGCTTATTGTCATTTGACCAACCTAAGTTCGCCGGATTTATACCTACACACTGATAATCGGTAAGCAATGTCGATGGAAGTCCCGATCCTGTAGCTGAAGAGCTGGAATATTGTGACTGACCAAACATCGAAAATGAGTGTAATGAACTCAAAATTAGGACTAAGTAAAAGTACTTTTTCATATCATAGTTTTAGTTGTAAAACAAAATTAATGATTGATTGTTATTTCTTTAATAAAAAAGTACAAAGTAAATTTAGTTGGGCAGTTCCGTCATTTCAAAAAAAATACGTTAACTTTGCCGCCCTTTTAAAAAGATGTGTAACTAAATGCAATGGAATGGTTAAAGGTTTGATAAACAGAGTGATCATAGTGTTCTTGGCTTTTTTTATGCCAGTAATTATTAGCTCATGCTCACAAACCCGGCAACAGATTAATACCCTGCAAAACGAAACATCGCCACGCAAAGTGTTAGAACAGATAAAACTGCGTGGTAGGCTTATCGCTGTTACTGAATATAACTCTGCAAATTACTTTATATACAAGGGTGCACCAATGGGGTTCCAGTATGACCTACTGAGTTCTTTAGCCCAGTCTCTTGGTGTTGAGTTGGATATCGTTATTAGAAATAATGTTGCCGATGCTATTGACCTCCTAAAGGAGGGTCAAGTTGATATCGCTGCCATGGATATGACTATTACTTCTGATCGTAGTGAGATGGTCTTATTTACTCAACCTATCGGAAGAACTCGTCAACTGGTCGTGCAGAGAAAGAAAGATAAAAGAGCCGACTACATTATTGAAAGCCCCCTTGACTTTAATGGAAAATCTGTTGTGGTGGAGAAAGGCTCAGTTTTCGCAACACGTTTGAGAAACCTGGCTAGTGAAAATGGGATAAAGCTTAATGTATTGGAGCATCCTTCGCTTTCAGCTGAAGAACTTATCGCTCAGGTTAATAATGGTTCTATAGATTATACTATAGTTGATGATAGGCTAGCAAAGATTAATAAGACTTTCTTCCCAAAACTTGATATTTCAGTCCCATTAAGTCTTGAACAAAATTATGCATGGGCTTTACCTCCACAGGCTAACGGACTTAAGCAACTTATAGATAATTGGTTAACAAGCTATGAAGGGCAAAAAGAGTTAGCCGTATTGTCTGATAAATACTTTTCTAAGGTTAAGTATAGAAGAGTTATTCCTGAAGTAAATAACTACAAGGCAAGTGTAATATCCGGGTATGATGGCCTGTTTAAAAAATTAAGCCGTGGTTTAGGTTGGGATTGGCGATTGCTTGCCTCCTTGGTATATCAAGAGTCTAAATTTAACGACCAGGTTAAGAGTCATAAAGGGGCTTTTGGAATTATGCAATTGATGCCAGCTACTGCTAAATCACTAGGTGTAGACTCAACCTCTTCTCCTCATGAGCAAATCAGAGCTGGAGTCTCTTTGCTTTTAAAGTATGATCGTTTTCTGGCTCCTTATATCCCAAATGATAAACAGCGAGTCCCTTTTGTTGTAGCTGCTTATAATACAGGTGTTGGTCATATTCTGGATGCCAGGAGATTGGCCGAAAAATATGGTAAGAATCCTGATAACTGGGAGGAGGTGGCTTACTTTGTTAAAAACAAGAGTAACCCCAAGTATTATAAAGATAGTGTTGCATACTATGGATATGCTCGTGGTGAAGAAACCTTCCATTTTGTGAAAGATATTATGGATAGGTATCATCATTACAGAAACTTAGTGGATCATTAATAACAGAGCTTTCATTTTATTGGGGTGTTGTGGATTCGTCTGCAATACCCCTTTTGCATTTTATGGCTTTGGGGCTTGATGAATTTAGAAATCATCGAATTGGGTTTCATGATTTTGATTTCTAACCGGAAAAATAAATAATTGAGCTTGTAAAACATTTTAATTGATCAAAAAAAACAGTCAGATTTATTCATCTGACTGTTTTTTACTGAATGATTTTCAAACACTATTTGAGGTTCTCGATCCAATTTTTAATTCGTATTTCAGTTAACTCAGGTTGGTTATCTTCATCGAGAGCAAGGCCTGGGAAGAATCCATCTTTAACAGCTCTGGATTCTTTGAATGAATAACCCTCAATAGGACAGCTACCAGTAAGATGAGCTCCAGCCTTTAAAAATTCATTTTGAAGTACCTCAAGATGGTCTACGAAATGATAGGGATACATAATTGCATTTCCCAAGCCGAAAAGCGCTGCTTTTTTCCCTTTAAAGGATTCATGTTTGTTTAAGGCGAAAAACTTTGCCCAGAGATTTTTGTCAGTGGCTTTTTGCCAAGTCTCTGCTCCAACAGTAGCACTTCCTGCTACAATAAATGAATAGTTGCTAAGATCTTTATCTATTGCAAGGTCTAAAGGCAATAAATCACTTGTGTCTTGACCAAGGTGTTTGGCGATAAGCTTAGCAGCAGACTCGGTACTGCCATCTTTGGGCCAATATAAAATTAGATTCTTACTCATAGCTCTTTGTTTTGGGGTTTTACTATAAAAACAAAGATTGGGCTAAAAAGTTAAATACTTGAGGTAAAATTATAGGTCAACACTTCTGGGGGAGTTACAATGAAAGTCTAAATTATCTATTCTCTTAATTCATAGAATAGCCTCGACAGGTTATTTCATTTGCATGTTTTTTTGTTCTGCTTTTCTTTGAATGAGTCTATCTGCCGAAAGAATTAGAATTAAGGAGGAGATGGGGTAAATAATGTATGTTAACCAAGCATTACTATCTTTAAACCATGCGATAAAAGTAGAGGTATATGAAGGTATTTTTAAAGCAAGACGAGGATCAAGAAGATGATCAGGAACCAGTTTTGCTAAGAGGGGGAAGTCAGATGTAAGAATAATAAGAAGGATAAATGCTGCGGAGAAAAGTATGGCAGCCCATATCTTCCAATTAATTTCAGGAACTTCTGCTTCAATCTTGCCTATGGGTTGGTATGAAAGATTGGTCATGACATTTGCGGTAAATGTCTCAGAAGGTGTCTCCTGAGGGATGGTCGCAAAGATCTCTCTCAGTAGCTTGTCTGCTTCATTTGTTTTGTCATGATTCATATCGAAAGAGTTAATTTTTGTTCTTGTTTTTTGATGACAAGGTTCATCAGTTTTTTCCTAATTCTAAAAAGTTTCACTTTTACGTTTGAGACTGATAAATTCGTTATTCTAGAAATTTCTTCAGTCGACAACTGTTGATTATAAAACAGCGTAATTAAAAGAGACTCTTCAGGTTCTAATGTGTCGAGGGCATGTCTCGCTAATGCCTCTTTTTCTTCATAGCTAAGTGCATATTCATTGATGGCTGAATCATCCGAACTCCATTGATTGACATAACGCTCATCCAGTTCGATTGTTTCAATCTTTTTCTTTCTGGTTTTACTGATTGCCATATTATATGCAATGCGATATAGCCAAGTGCTAAATTGTGACTCCTTTTTAAAAGAGTTTAACGAGTGAAAAGCCTTAATAAATACATCCTGAGCAACTTCTTCTGCATCTTCTCTTGATCCACAGATCCGAAGAACAATTGTAAAAACCAGACTCTTGTGCTTATTCACCAAGAACGAATAAGCTTGAATATCTCCAGCTTGTATTCGTGAAAGGTAAAAATCGTCACTTTGGTAGCTCATGCTTATTGGTCTTTCTTTCGCTCATTAAGACGCATAAATTTCTGGAGGGTTACATTTTCTAATAGAAAACCTTCCTACTGACAAAGATAATATCAGTGGAAGGTCTAAGGTGGTTAAAGATAGTTAAAGATACTATTGATATTTAGCTATTTAATATCGTGTAACATTGACTAGGACTCAGTCTCTTAGTTATGTTTGATTGGTTTAGGTGGCGGATTTGGATTTACATTGAGTTGAAGTGTATCACTACTTATGCAATTATTAAAATCAGTGGCTGTGAGAGTAATTGCCCCTCCAGGTGATGTTGCATTGGTAGTATAGGTTGAGTTTACACTTCCATCTTGCCAAAGGTAATCCTTATAAATTGCAGGTGATGGTGTGATGACTATTGGTGTTCCTGCACAAACTGTCAAATCAGGACCAATTGAGACTTTTTCGAGATTCTTGATAATAACATCTGCGGAGGTTGTAGTAACACCAGCACAACCAACCTGGTTACTAATATAGAAGCGTAAATATTCATCAGGTTCATTAATACCATCATAAATTGGCACTATCGGGATTGTAGCTGTAACTATCCCAGCCGGAAAAGAAACATTTAATCCAACCAAATTACAGTCAACTCCATTTGTCGCTGTTCCAACAATACTGTCGAAGGTAATGGTTGAGGGATTTGGATTTACAAAAGGAAGTTTAACAACCAGCTCTGATTGGGAACAGCCCTCTACTGCGAAATTACCTCCTCCTACAGTATTGTAGGTAGGACTAAGTGTAACTGATGGCGAAGAGAAACTCCCAGCCTTAAGAAATACACCTGAATCATATGCCCTGTCTGATCCATTTGAAGAACCATCAGCGATTGCTAATTTTATATGGTAGAGCACACAGGGTGTTACATCAAGTGATGCTGTTAAAACCACAGTTAATCCATCATACTCAAGTTTTGGAGTTGGTTTCTCAGGGGCAGGACAGTTGTCTCGGTAGTACAGGCAATTTATACATTCTCCATTTGTGGGGCAATTTATTCCATTATTAACATTATTAATGGTTACAACGGAATTTCCTGTCGTTGTAGTTGGTAAAATTGCCAGATTGACTTTATTATAGGTGCCACCTGAAGGTTTCGGTCCTGTTATAAAAAAACCAAATACATCGTTAAACTGATTTACATATTCAGGATACTCCTCGCTACCGAAAACATATTTAAAATCTAAGGTGGTGGAAGACGGGTAGAAGTCAAACTCAATCACACATGCATCGTTGGTTTGCATCCCTGATAAGGTTTCAAGATCAGTGTCTTCTTGTCCACTTCCATTAGCGCTTGTGCTTGAACTAGTATTTGGGCCAGAAGCTAATCTGGCATTCCCGGAGGTTAACAATACTCCGCTATCAATACCAAGACCGTTTACCTGGCCTTGATAAAACTTACCGGCACTCCATAACTCCCCTGTATTAATGCCTTTTGAGGTGATGTTTGTTACTTGAATTCCAGATCCTAAAAGCATCTGAACTAATTGGTTAGCTGAGTATCCTGTTGTGATTGTCAATTGCGCTGAGGTAGTCAACGAAAATAAAAAAACAATCAAAAGTAAGAGGGAGTTTCGAATGTTATTCATGACAGGTTAGACTATTAAAACAATGAAAAAAGTAGCCAGGTTAAATTGTTTTCGGATTGTAATTCTATAATAAATTTGGTGTGTTGATAGCAAAATAAGATTGACTATCTAACGGATTCTAATTCGTTGCATAAAAGTATGCAAAAGTTTGATAGAAAAGATGTAAGAACTGTTTTTTGGAAAATATTGACCCTTTGGCTATATCATACCTCTTTTTATAGTAAGTTTTTAATTTATTGGTTAGGTATATTTAAATCTATTACACAGGTCAAAATAGGAGTTGATTACAGCTGACAGAGAGGTTAAAATAAAAGAGAGTATTCCATGTAGAATACCCTCTTTCAGTTATTGTGATTTGGTTTTAGTCTTTTTTTGTTGCTATTCTATTCCAATCACTTAAGACATTCATTGATTCAAAAATGTAAGCATCTTTTTTGATGTTTCTAACCCATCTTTTCTGCATTTCGACTTTTGTAGTATCAGTGGGAGCAATTGTCTCACCACTTAAAGGTAATACTTTAACTGGCCTATAATAATCGCCTACTTTAGAGAATTTCTTAGCCATTTTCTCGGTCTCCGCTTTATCTTTCTTAAAGCCTGCTAAGTCTAGCGGAATGAGAGTTTTATCTCTCTGCTCTTTAAGTTTTTTTGCGTATTCATCCATGCGGGTAAAGGTTGAGTCTGTTGAGACTCTCAATTTACTGGTCTGAGCTAATTGCTTATAGAGATTGTCAGAATTGACAGGTGTATAAGGCGTAGCAGCAATTTCTGTCCAAGGCATCGGATTATCAAGATCTCTCTCTCCCACCTCCATATAAGCGTATTGGTCGGGTAGGGGAATGTCGGGAGTAACCCCTTTTAATTGGGTTGCTCCTCCGTTAATTCTGTAGAATTTCTGAATAGTCATCTTAATAGCCCCCAAAGGCTTCACATCATCGAATCCACGTGCGATATCATCAAGTTCAAGGAATCGTTGAACCGTCCCTTTTCCAAATGAAGTAGAACCAATGATTACAGCTCTTTTGTGATCTTGCATTGCGGCTGCCAGAATTTCGGAGGCTGATGCACTAAACGGGTTGATCATTATGGCTAAAGGACCATCCCATAAGATGCCCGGAGCGGGGTCACCAAAGGCCTGTGCTCTTGTCCCTCTTCCTTTTACCTGTACAACTGGCCCTTGATCAATAAATAAACCTGCAATCTCAATGGCATCTTGTAATGATCCACCACCATCGTTCCTTAAGTCAAGGATGATTCCATCTACTTTCTCATTCTTCAGTCGGGTAACCTCTTTCGTTACATCTCCAGCTGAGCTCCGGCCATTCGGATTTTCAAAGTTGGCGTAAAACGAGGGGAGATAAATATATCCCATTCTACTTCCAGTAATAGAGTCTGTAATGATTGCTGATTTAGCATACGTCTCTTCAATTACTACGATATCACGAGTGATTGGGATCTGCTTTTCTGTGCCATCAACTTTTCTAACCGTTAAAGTTACCTTCGTCCCTTTTTTACCTCTTACTAACCTTACCGCTTTGTCTAATCTCATGTCAACAATATCTACTGGCTCTCCATCTCCCTGAGCCACCTTTAAGATTTTGTCATCAACTGAGAGTTCACCCTGTTTCCATGAAGGACTACCGGGAACAATCGCCGCAACGGTAATATAGCCATCTTTCTGTGTGAGTGTAGCCCCTATTCCTTCTAATTGTCCTGAGAAAGTGATATCGAAATCTTCTTTATCTTTTGGTGGAAAATAGTTAGTGTGCGGGTCTAGAACGGCCATGATGGCATTGATATAATCGGCCATACGATCACTACGTTCCATTTTTGTTATTTCATGGAACCAGTCGGTATAACGTTTGAGCACCTTTTCACGTGCTTCTGCCTCCATTTCTGCAAAAGCCTTTGGTTTCTCTCCTTTTTCAGGATCAAATTTTTTCTTTTCCTGATTCTCAATACTCTCAGCTAAACGGGTCAATACCTCGTATTTTAGAGCTTGCTTCCAACTCTCTTTCCATGCTGTGACATCCTTAGAATAAGTCCGCTTTTCAGGATCAATCTCATAAGTCTCTTTTTTATCGAAGTTTAAAGGCTTAGCCAAAATCTCCTTCATCAGACTTTCTGATTCCGAGAGTCTTTGGGTTAGAATATCTGTTGCATCATTGAAGAAGTTGAACTCATAGTTTTTGAATTCATCGTCTATCTGATCTTTATACTTGTTAAGTTCGTTAATATCTTGCTGGGTAAAGAACCTTTTAAAAGGATCAACCTGTTTAAAATACTCATCGAAGGCTTTTTCTGAAAACTTATCATCAAAAGCGGGTGGGTCAAAATGAAATTGTTCTACAGATCTTTTTACGAGATCGGTAAGCACAAGATCTTTTTTCTGTTCAACGTTACGGCTTTGTCCTGTACAGCCTGTAGCATAAACTAACATTACAGCTATTAATAGGTGCTGCAGAAGTCTGTTTACCATAGTATGAATGATTTATGATAAAGAAACAATTAGATTCTCTTTTTTTCTCTGAATTAACATCAAAAGTAGGCCAAAAAGTGCATTTTTTTCTCAATAATGGTTAATGCATGTGTAAAAAAAGGTTAAAGGGGTTATTAGCTGTTAAAATTATGTGTTGATTCCTGGGGCGGGGAAGCGGGGAAGCGGGGAATGCGGGGAGGCGGGTGCTTATCTCTTCTAGTTACATTCTTGTAGTATTAATAAAAAAGCCCTGCAAATCATTGCAGGGCTTTAATCTTTAAGTTCTTTAGATATCTATTCTGGCGTAGCGCGCATTCTTTTCAATAAAGTCACGACGCGGGGCTACTTCATCTCCCATTAGCATAGAGAAAATTCGATCAGCCTCAGTGCCATTTTCAATGGTGACCTGACGAAGAGTCCTTCTGTCTGGATCCATGGTTGTTTCCCATAGTTGTTCAGCATTCATTTCTCCAAGACCTTTGTATCGTTGAATGTGAATGCCCTTTTCATTACCATCTTTTGATAAATCCTTTATCAGTTGAGCTCGTTGATCCTCATTGTAAGCATATTTACCGGAACTGCCCTTCTTAATAAGGTAGAGGGGTGGAGTTGCGATATAAACATAGCCGTTTTCTATCAACTCTTTCATGTAACGGAAAAAGAAAGTAAGGATTAGAGTGGCAATATGGCTACCATCAACATCGGCATCGGTCATGATGATGATCTTGTGGTATCTAAGCTTTTCCAGATTGAGAGCTTTGCTATCATCTTCGGTTCCGATACTAACCCCGAGAGCAGTAAAGATATTCTTGATCTCTTCGCTCTCGAAGATCTTATGCTGCATGGCTTTTTCTACATTTAATATCTTTCCTCTAAGAGGTAGGATTGCCTGAAAACGACGATTTCTTCCCTGTTTAGCTGTTCCACCTGCAGAGTCACCCTCGACTAAGAAAATCTCTGCTTGTTCAGCGCTCCTCTCTGAGCAGTCGGCGAGTTTTCCGGGTAACCCAGAGCCTGTAAGGACATTCTTTCGTTGAACCATTTCACGTGCCTTACGCGCTGCGTGCCTTGCCGTAGCTGCAAGAATAACCTTATTGACAATGGTTCGTGCCTCCTTGGGGTGCTCTTCCAGATAGTTTGATAAAGCCTCGCTCACCATTATATCAACGCTACCCATTACTTCATTGTTCCCCAGCTTCGTCTTCGTCTGACCCTCAAATTGAGGTTCGGCAACCTTAACGCTAATTATTGCAGTTAACCCTTCACGGAAGTCATCCCCTGAAATGTCAAACTTCAATTTTGACAGCATGCCTGATTTCTCAGCATAAGCTTTTAGTGTCCTGGTTAATCCCCTTCTGAAACCAGCGAGGTGTGTTCCTCCTTCATGCGTGTTGATATTGTTTACATACGAGTGTATGTTCTCGCTGAAGGATGTATTGTATTGCATTACCAACTCAACAGGGGTGTCGTTTCTCTCACCTTCAATATAGATAGGATCAGGAATAAGCTTTTCACGAGTCTCATCGAGGTAGGTGATAAAGTCAATTAAACCGTTCTCAGAATAGAATTCAACAGCTAGTGCATTGCCTTTTTCAATTACACGTTCATCAATCAACATAATTCTGATCCCTTTGTTTAGGAAGGCCAACTCGCGCATTCTGCTGGCGAGTATTTCAAAATCATAGACTGTTGTGATGAAAATAGAGTCATCAGGTTTAAAGTAGATCTCGGTGCCAGTCTCAACACTTTCACCGATGATGGCGATAGGCTCTTGAGGCTTCCCTATGTGATACTCCTGCATGTAAACTTTATTGTCACGATAGACTTTAGCACGAAGTGTAGTAGACAATGCATTTACGCAGGATACACCAACACCATGCAAACCACCTGACACTTTATATGAGCCTTTGTCAAATTTACCACCGGCGTGCAAGACGGTCATTACAACCTCCAAAGCACTCCTCTGCTCTTTTTCATGCCAATCAACAGGAATACCACGACCATTATCTCTAACTGTTATCGAGTTATCTTCATGAATGGTAACAGAAATCTTGTCACAGTAACCAGCAAGCGCTTCATCAATAGAGTTGTCAACAACTTCATAAACCAAGTGGTGCAACCCCTTAGAGCTTATGTCTCCGATATACATAGCCGGACGTTTGCGAACGGCTTCCAAACCCTCTAATACTTGAATGTTGTCGGCTGTATAATTTTCAGAGGCTAATAGGCTCTTTTCTTCGTCGCTCATATCTAATATTTTTACGGAAAATCTATATTACAAAGATAAGGATTTCAAATGAATTAACCCTTTCTTACTGGCTTTAGCTCATGCCATACATTATGGCTTTTCCTCCTTTTTTCTTTAGAACTTATTTCATCGACAAAAAACAGGTAAACTTGCAGAAAATTCAATAGAAGTGACTCAAAGAAAGATTTTTAACGACCCTGTACATGGGTTTATAAGTATACCTCATGGGTTAGTCTTTGACTTGGTTGAGCATCCTTGGGTCCAACGTCTACGCAGAATCAAGCAGTTAGGCCTTACCCCCCTCGTCTATCCCGGTGCCCTTCATACTCGGTTTCATCATACTCTCGGCGCTATGCATTTGATGGAGGAGGCTATTGAAGTTCTTAGACTAAAAGGCCATACAATATCCCATGAGGAGGCTTTAGGTGCTAAAATAGCAATCCTGCTTCATGATATTGGTCATGGGCCTTTCTCTCATGCCCTTGAACACTCTATTGTTTCAGGGATGCCACATGAATTAATCTCTGATCTCTTCATGGATCGCTTGAATTCTCACTTCGATAATAGACTAGAGTATGCGTTGGCCATCTTCAGAGATGAATATCCAAAACGGTTCCTTCATCAACTTGTCTCTAGTCAACTTGATGTTGATCGTCTTGATTATCTGAAACGTGATAGCTATTTTACAGGAGTTTCAGAGGGCAGTATTGGTACAGAGAGAATTATCAAAATGTTTGAAGTGTCAAATGACCAACTTGTCGCAGAGGCTAAGGCAACATACTCTATTGAGAACTTTTTAGTTGCCCGGCGACTGATGTACTGGCAGGTCTATCTACATAAGACGGTTCTAGCTGCAGAAAATATGCTCGTTAATATATTAAAACGAGCACGCTGGTTATCTAACAATGGTACAGAACTATTTACTACTCCATCTTTAGCTCTCTTTTTAAAGAATGATTTCACTTTAAATGATTTTCAAGAAAATACTTCTATCCTCACCTCTTTTGCAGCCCTTGATGATTTTGATATCATGACCTCTATAAAAGTTTGGGCAGATGCTTCTGATAAGACGCTATCGCTCTTATGTTCTGATTTGATTAACCGTCGCCTTTGGAGAATTAAAATGCAGGATACCCCCATTGAACCCGATGTATTGATGGCGTATCAAACTAAAGTTACAGATTTCTATAAGGTAGGCATCAATGATGCCGCTTTCTTTATCGCCAGCGGTGTTGTGGAAAATAGGGCTTATGATCCGAATTTTAGCACTATAAATGTTATACTGAGAAATGGAGATTCAATAGATGTTACAAAAGCTAGTGGTCGTCTTGCACTTCAATATCTGGCTGAGGCAACCAGGAAGTATTATCTATGTTATCCAAAAGTCATTGAAACGTTGGTACGTTGATGTTTGAAGCGAAGGTATATATCCCTCGTCGTGTTTTGCTCTCTATTTCCCCACGTCTCTCTCTCGTTCCAATCTCTATTCTCAACATCTTCTCAACATCTTCTCAACATCCCCTCTATATCCCCTCTATATCCCCTCTATATCCTCTACCTATATA
>MTLC01002450.1_pt2 | contig 29271 bp, 25 predicted proteins | sample 1982451 | NCBI WGS metagenome assembly MTLC01 (sample SAMN05710165, study PRJNA340218) | biofilm metagenome | isolation source: sample SPH anode biofilm adapted to +100 mV | place: USA | collected 2012-02-03 | reverse complement strand
TATTATCCTGATGTTAGTAAAGAGAATTTACCAACACGTAGACAATTTGAATATTTTTACAAACGAGAATATGACCAATCAGTCAGAGTTCAGGCTAGAACTGATGAGGGTATATATAAAAAAGACGTCAGACCACTTGCCGGTACTGCAACCGCAGCCTCATTCGGTCCAGGAGGCCGCTATGAAATTGATGCAACAATTGCGGATATATATTTAGTTGCCGATGACGATAGAAGTAAAATTATTGGTAGGCCAACACTTTACATTGTCATTGATGTTTTTAGCCGAATGATTGCCGGATTTTATATTGGTTTTGATAACCCCTCTTATGTTGTTGCAATGCAGGCATTCATTAATGCGTGTGTTGATAAAACTGAAATATGTAATTCCTTTGGACTGAATATTTCAGTGGAAGATTGGCCGTGTATTGGTTTACCAGATGTTGTTTTAGCGGATAGAGGCGAGTTGATGAGTAATCAATTGGATTCACTCATCAGTACATTCAATGTTCGTATTGAAAGCGCACCACCCAGACGAGGTGATGCAAAAGGGATTGTTGAACGCTGTTTTAAAACACTACAAGCGGAATTCAAACCTTATGCACCAGGTGTTGTGGTTGGAAATAAAATCAAAAAGCATGGTGAACGGGATTATCGGCTGGATGCAGCCATAACAATCTCGGATTTTGCTCGTATTATTCTTAGAACGATTCTCTTCAGAAATAATCATCATGTTCTAACCAAATATGATCGTGATGCTGATTTACCGATAGATATGCCTTCAATACCTATCCATTTATGGCGGTGGGGCCTGCAAAACCGAACCGGTCGGCTACGAACTGTTGATCCTGAATTTTTAAGAATTGCAGTATTACCTCGGGAAAAGGTCAGTGTTTCGACATTAGGCGTTTGCCTTTGGGGTATGTATTACACCAGTTCAGAGATGTTACGTGAAGGGTGGTTGCTTCGAAGTCAGAATGTTAATCGACCTGATAAATTAGAGGCTGCGTATGATCCTGCGTGTGCCGATACGATTTATTTGTTTCCTCAATCGGGTAGCCGAAGCTATTGGATCTGTTCGCTTACAGAACAAAGCAGACGATTTAGAGGCATGACATTCTGGCAAGTTTGGGATATTCAAAAAGAAGAGAAGCATTTCCAAGCAAATGCAATATTTGATGAGGATATGCACCGTCGTGAATTAGATGATTATATTCAAGGTGTTATTGCTGAGTCTAAAAAATTGTTACCTAATGTTCAGGAATCGAGCCAACAAAGAGTACGACAAATCCGTTCTAATAAAAAAGAAGCTCGTGAACAAGAACGGCAGCAAAGAACAAAACCAGCCACCATTAAACCTGATCAAAATGTTGCTGATGTTATTCCATTGAACAATGAAGAGGATGATTACAGTTATCCATCTTTTGTTCCTGGTTTGTTTGAAACGGATGAGGATGAATAAACATGACGACATCCCGTATCACAGCAATTTACAGGGACACTGGTGTTGAAGCCTATAAAGCAAACCCTTTGATCGAGGCATTACCACCATTACTGGATGCTTATGATGCAACACTTGATCTGAAAGCAACGCTGAAATTTGAAGCATCGGATTTAGCTCAATCTAAAGTTGTTCGGGCACACAACATTTGTCGAATTCAAGATGATTTTTTCCAACCGCTGAGTTCGCATATGGCGTTAAACGAACGAGTTTCCATCATGATCAGGGGCGGATATGTAGGTCGCAATCCCCAGAATGGGATGCTACAGCGCCATCTCCAAAACGGATATGAACGGGTTCAACGTGGTGAACTTTCTGCATTTCGATATGGTGATGTCGGTTCGACGGCTCAGAGTCTGCTTTTGATTGGTTGTTCTGGTTGTGGAAAAACTACCTCGTTAAAACGCATCTTATCAGCGTACCCTCAAGTGATTTATCACCCAGAGATGAATCTTGAGCAGGTTGTGTATCTTAAAATCGACTGTTCTCATAATGGTTCATTGAAAGAAATTTGTCTTAATTTTTTCAGGGCATTAGATCGTGCGCTTGGTGAAAATTACGAAAAACGATATGGGTTAAAAAAGCATGGTATTGAAACCATGCTGGCATTGATGGCTCAGATTGCGAACGCGCATGCCTTGGGCCTGTTAGTTATTGATGAAATACAGCATCTCAGCCGTTCAAAATCTGGTGGTTCTCAGGAAATGCTGAACTTTTTTGTCACGATGGTGAATACAATCGGCGTGCCTGTGATGCTGATTGGAACACCCAAAGCGCGTGATATTTTCGAAGCGGATCTGCGTTCTGCACGACGAGGCGCAGGGTTCGGGGCAATATATTGGGAACCAATGCCGCAATATGTCAAGGGTGCATCGAATAACGAATGGATCGGGTTTACAAATAATCTCTGGAAACTGCAACTACTGCAAAAGCGTGATCTATTACTTTCTGATGATATTCGAGCTCTATGGTTCGATCTCAGCCAAGGAGTTATGGATATCGTGGTGAAGCTGTTTATTTTGGCGCAATTAAGAGCATTAGCCTTAGGTAAAGAACGGATCACAACAGGGCTGCTACAACAGGTTTATGACGATGACCTGATACCGGTTCATCCGATGCTGGAGGCATTGCGCTCTGGTATTCCTGAGCGTATTGCCCGTTATTCTGATCTCATGGTTCCAGAAATGGACAAGAGGCTGATTCAATTACAACAAAAGATTTCTTCAATTACGCAAGAAACGCCTGCAATGCTCGCGATGAAAGAGCTTCCAACCGAAGATGAACAACGTATCTATATGATGCTACAAGAGGATTATGATTCAGTATTACTGGTAAAAACGATCCGTAATGCATTTAGTCAACATCCACAGTTAACCAGACAACAACTACTTCCTATTATTCTAGAATGGTTAATGACACCGATAAGCGATGCAGATAATCCACCTGAAACAGTAAGGCCGAAAAAACAGATAAATACTATAAAATCAAAAGATTGGGATACGTTGCAAGCTGACAGTTTACGATATATGTATTCGCAAAGCTCAGAACCAACCGATATTTACGAAAAGATGGTTAAAGCAGGATATATTTTAAAACTCAGCGACATTTTGCAAAAAGCAGGATAACGCGATGAAACTACCGGCTCCGCATTCAAATGAACTGATTTACAGTACAGTAGCGCGAGCTGGTGTTTATTTTGGTCTTGTAAGCCCTAAACAGCTTCTGGATGAAGTCTTTGCCGATAGAAAGGTGATTGCCACACTTGACCTACCCAGCCACCTACAATCAATTGCTGGGCTGTTAACTGGCACAGGACAATATGATTTAGAAACGTTGGTGTACAAACACACATTGTTTCCACTTTATGCGCCTTTTGTGCCAGAGCTTCTTCGGCAACGAGCAATAAAGCGCATGTCTGACAGAGCCGATGGTGCGGTCCACTTGATGCTCGGTGTTGCTGCATCAAGAATTAAATCTGTCCGTACTTTTCGTTTTTGTCCTTTGTGCATGGAGCGACAACTACATACCTATGGTGAATATTATTGGCAACGTGGCTGGTTTTTACCTGAATTACCGGTGTGTCCTGAGCATGGTTGTTTAATTGATACGTCCATTCATTTAGATGAGCACCGACATCAGTTCGTACCTTTAAATCCTGCATATTTCACAACGAAGACGAGTAGTAAATATGTTGCCAATGATCTCCCTCTTGCACTGGCTGCCGCAGAGCTTCTTGAACAACCAGTGCAACAAACACCCACCTTTGCGCAATGGACACATTTTTATCATGAGATTGCTACGGAATGTGGGTGTGCCAGAGGTAAGCAGGTCGATCATGAGAAAATTTTGAATTTAGTGTGTTCTCGGTTTGGTATTCGTTATTTGGAAAACAAAGGCTTATTGCAACAATCACAAGGTAACAGTTTTTGGTTGCGGTCTATTTTTCGTAAGCATCGAAAATCATTCAGTTTCTTTGAACATCTCATCGTGTGGCAAGCGTTAGTCCCTGCACTTTCAGTTTCTGAGATCTTCATTAAAGTGCGTCGATATGCACCCGAAACAGTGCTCAAAGAGAGTCAATCTGGCGTTGATAATGCCATCTCCATATCAGATGAATGTCGAATGTATCGCCAAAGATGGGAAGAATTAGTCTTACTACATGGCGTGAAACCGGCCAGACATCAAGAGACAGGTGGTTCTTTATATGCCTGGCTTTACCGGCATGATCGGGATTGGTTGCTTGCGTTTAATGAACAGCAAAAAAGACCTTTAAAAACGGTTAACAATCGAGTTGATTGGCATTTGCGTGACCGACAATTAGTAAGGTGTTTAATCAAAATTCATTTTTTATCTGAAAATCATCCTGTACATCAACGGATGTCTGCCACATGGCTTTTAAATCAATTACCTCATAAAAACTCGGTCGCTAAAAAATTACATAAACTACCGCTGACCCAGCTATTTTTAGTCCGTTATGCAGAGTCTGTGACGGAATATCAATTAAGACGGATCGCTCAATTTATTGTGGAATCTAGAGAAAAGCACATTGAAATAAAACGTTGGAGTTTATTTCGGAAAGTGGGACTAAGCGATCAACGAATTACACCAGATACTATGAGAATTTTAGATTCACTGACCTATTTATGAATGGAGAAGTTATGGTTCCGATAGATGGTTTTGATAAAAATGTTCGTATCGTTCATGTTGGCGATTTATTTAAAAAAATTGGTACGAAGGACTGGAAAATCAATGTATTCGGAAGCCCTATCCAAAATAAAAAATATACTCGATTCGCTAATTTGCCGTTGTTGAGTCGCGACAAAATCATTAACTCAACGATGCCTGAACGCCCATCCGTTGACAGAATCATTCACATGAGGGCAAAACATCAAATTGAATCTGTGTTTCTCAGTGATTTCTCTGAGCTGAGTGATTATGAGTCGGTGGTGCGGGCTGAAGGGACGCAAAAAGCGTTTAAAATCAAACAACGTAATCAACCCACTATTTATATCCCTCAATTAGAATTAGCCAAAGCAATCTTCTTGATCGATTCTTATCTGTGCAAAGCGTGTATGAGCACGACGCGTTTATCCTTAGAATTTGATGTGAAACCGAAGAATTCTGAGGGACACGTTGATATCAATGTATTAGAAACCACCACGTTTCCACTAGATGCTTTTGATCAGAACGGTACGAGAATGATCCTTGCTTGGCTGCTGACGAATAAGGCTGTATTGCAATCATTTGAAAGTATTTACCGACGGTTAGATAAAGAACGGCAAAGCGATAAAACTTGGGAGCGATGGACGTTTAATTTTGATCCGCCAGATATGACGAATTGGAAATTTCATGTGAAAGGGAAAATGTCTCATAAACAGCAAGCTTATTTAGTGCATGAGATTATTGGGGTCGAAATTGATAGTGAAATGCCTAAAAGTGTTCAGTTTCATAATCCTTCGTTCATCCGACGAAAACCAAAAGAGCACACAGCTCTTGAGAAGGATGGTGATGACGGTCAGTCATGGCATGTCAGACCGGATGAGTTAAGCATTGATGATATTGAATCGGCATCAGATGAAAATAACACCATTGTTTTAGACGATGGTCGTTTATGGGTTAGCTTCTCTAAACCATGTTCAGTGACCAAAAAAATACAAGAAAAAGAAATCACTAAGGTGAGTGAAAATGGTGACAATGGCATATTAGCAGGGGAAAAAGTAAGCACAGATGATGCTCACCAAGGCGGAACCTTACCCAGTGCTGATGTCGGTGGTAAACAAGATCTGTCTGATAAAGAGAAAGAGTGTGCCAGCCGTTTTCAGAGCTTCAATGATATGTTGAAAATATTGGAACATAAGCATGGCTGTACAAAGCTTGATTCTAAGATGCTTGAATTGCCACGGGTTGGTCGTTCGCGCAAACATCTACTTGCTAATGGCCTCCAGAGAGTCATTCAATATGTAAAAGTCAAAACAACGAACGTCACTGTCAGGTTACTCGAAATCGATACATCAGATGGTGAAAAAATGATATCAACGAAAATATTATATGGGGCTGGTGATAAAGACTGGTTAGAGGACTTCAAAGCTATACGGGAAGGCATAGTCTCTAAAGGACTTTCGTGGCCGACTAAATTACTTGATGATTTGTATGGTGAAAAAGGTCACAAGGGTACAAATCACCCGCAGCATCAAGGTTCTCAGGCGGGAAATATTCCGGTTGATGCTTTAGAAAGTTGGGCTGGGCGTGTATTCGCAGATATAGAAAGGATAAGATAATTATCTTTTCGCCATAGAGTATTTCAACGTCTGAAGCTACGAGCTCCAGATGAAGTAATCTTATTCTATTAAATCACTATATTTTGTGAAACAATATGTTTATTGCATATGCTATAAAGGAATGCCTATGGGACGCCCGAAGATCCCCCGGAATATTTGTGGTAAACCAGCGGATAGCTGTTTTAAGCCAAACGGTATTCCAATGAGTGAGCTTGAACGAATTGATTTAGCGCCGGATGAGTTTGAAGCACTTCGGCTGGTTGATTTACAGGGTATGCTTCAGCAGGATGCCGCTGTCGTGATGGGGGTTTCACGCCAGACCCTTGCGAATTTGGTTAAGGCTGCCCGCTGTAAAGTCGTTGACTGTTTAGTGCATGGTAAGGCACTGATCATGCATCAGCCGGATTAACGATTTAACTAACACTCTGTTTACATACGCATATTCGTTTGCTTTCAATACGCGGAGCCCAGAACTGAAGGACTATATTCCCGATTTTGCTTATTTTCTGGGAATATAGTCCAATTATTTTGACCTTAACCCTGACGTGCTTTAAAGCGAGGGTTGGTTTTGCAGATAACAAATACCTTCCCTCGACGTTTGACTATTTGACAATCCGGATGGCGGGTTTTGGCGCTTTTCAATGAAGATAATACTTTCATGATGATTCCGTGTTATGGATGATATGTTATAACGTAACACATTAATCATTCTCAGCGAAGTAATTGGACATTATTGTTGTTGATAGGATAAATGGCTGAAGTTTATGCGTACAACTAATGGTAGGCCTATCTAAGGTTTGCTGGCATGGGGTGCTATATCATCACCCCATAACAATAAGGTTTATTGATAAATGTTATTAATAATGGGTTTAACTCTGATAGGGTTGTCAGCGGGCGTGTTATCGGGTTTGTTTGGTATTGGCGGTGGTATTTTGATTGTACCGGCGCTGATGTATGGGCTTGGATTTAGTCAGAAACTGGCAACCGGAACAAGTCTCGCTATTTTATTACCACCCGTTGGCATTGCGGCGGTCATGGAATATTACCGACAAGGTGCGGTTGATATGAAGGCAGCCATGATCATTGCTGTGATGGTGGTTGTGGGAAGCTGGTTTGGCTCAAAGTTCTCTGTGGGCATTGATCCTGTCACGATGAAGTTACTCTTCGGTATTTTTTTGATCCTCCTTGGCGGATACATTATTTATGATGCCACATCCGGTTGAGTTCTCAGCCTAGGTATCCTGCCTACCGTCTATAATCACTTATCAAATTGACAATTAGAACACCTGTTCAGATTGAACAGGCGAGAGATTTTGCTATCTAAAACCGCTAATTAATATTGCATATGCCAATAATTTATTGTTATATGGCATATGCCAATTAATTAAAGGAGAGGATGCTGTGTTATTACAAAATAGATCTAAATTGATCAATAAAGAGTAAGATGGTTACAAAATAAACATAAATTAGACAAAATAGTTGTAAATCGAGAAAGTCCAGCTATGCTGCTTAAAAAGCGTACTGGACTTTTTCTATGGCGAAATCGCAGCAGTCCCTATTAGAGCATCAGATTGCCCGCCGGATCAAAGACGGTCGAGGGCAGGGTTTTGGCAAACAATACCGGCCTTGGTTGTATGTACAGGATGTGCCGTCAGAAGGTCGATCGCACCGGATTTATTCTCATAAAACCGGCAGGGTTCACCATTTATTATCCGACCTTGAACTTGCTGCATTTTTGGTGTTTGAGTGGACATCTGGTATTTCAGATATCCGCGAGCAATTTCCGCTTCGGCGCGAGGATACGCGGGCTATTGCTGCTGAACATGGATTAAGACATCCATCTGTCCGTGGTGTTGATCAAGTCATGTCGTCTGATTTTTTGGTTGATACAGCCAGCGGTCCTCATCGCCAGTTTGCAGTTCAGGTAAAACGCATGGAAGCGTTTTCTGATGTAAGAACCATTGAAAAACTGGAATTAGAGCGGCGCTATTGGCAGTTAAAACAAGTCCCATGGTTCTTAATTACTGAACATGAAATTGATCCTGTCATAAGACAGAATGTTGATTGGTTGTACCCAACTAAGACTGATGGGTTGGTTGAGCCGGGATTACTGATGCAGCTCCCTGTGTTATTCAGGGCTTTCAGTAAAGCACCAGAGGCAAAGGTTATTGATATCTGTAAACAGATTGATACCGCCTACGACTTGGAGTTAGGGAATACCCTTCGTGATGTGCGAACGCTCATTGCAAATGGATTTTTGAAATTTAACATCCACAAAGTATTTAGGACGATCACGGCAGCTGAACTGATTTTTTGCCAATTCAATGATATGGAGGCCTTGCTTCATGTGGCAAATCAATGAGGTGTTGCGATTTGATGAGCAGCTGTACCGAATTCTGGCAGTTAAGCCTGGGGAAATCGTCTGGATTCGCATAGATACGAACACTGCTCAGCCGGAGCGCATAACAGAATTAGAACTCATTTCTTACTTGGATGAAGAGCGTCTGTTCCGACATGCCGATCCATTTTCTTCAATTGATCTTGAAGAACCGCTGGTTGGCTCAGTTGCTTTTAATCGGCGCGAACGAGGGCTTTTGATTATTCAGCCTATTATTGTGGATGAGTTATGTTTTGACCCAAAAATTCGAGCTCGGCGTGTTGAACAAGTCAGGCTGTCTGGCATTGCATCAATAGCGACTATCTACAAGTTATTACGGCGTTACTGGCAGCGAGGACAAAAGCCGAATTCATTACTGCCGGACTATAAAAACAGTGGCGCACCAGGAAAAACGCGAGCAGCAAGTGGTCAGGCAAAAATAGGCAGAACCAGACAGTTTGGTGATGGCGAAGGTATGAAGGTCACGCCAGATATTGAACGCCTGTTTCGACTCACCATTGAAAAATACATTCTTAGCCAAGATGGCTTGAAAACAACGGTTGCTTATCGACGTTTCTCAGACCTATTCGAGCAGTATTATCCACAAGTGGTGATTGCAAACAGGCCTACAATCCGCCAATTCAGATATTTTTATGACCGTGAATATAAAAAACCTCAACGGTTGGTAGCCAGAACCAGTCCTGGTGTCTACAAAAAAGATGTTAGGCCTCTAACCAGCACAGCCACAGCAAATGTTCTTGGGCCTGGAAGCCGGTATGAGATCGACGCTACCATTGCTGATATATATCTGGTTGCTGATGATGATCGTAGTAAAATTATTGGTCGGCCAACGGTTTACATCGTCATTGATGTTTTCAGCAGAATGATTGCTGGTTTTTATATTGGTTTTGATAACCCTTCTTATGTTGTTGCCATGCAGGCTGTGGTCAATGCTTGCATTGATAAAACTGATATTTGTAGCCAACTTGGTGTCGAAATTAACCCCGGTGAGTGGCCTTGTATCGGTTTGCCGGATGTGATTTTGGCTGACCGTGGCGAAATGATGAGTCATCAGGTCGATGGATTGATTACTGGATTTAACTTACGTATTGAAAGTGCGCCACCAAGACGGGGTGATGCCAAAGGTATCGTCGAAAGTTGCTTCCGGACCTTGCAGGCGGAGTTTAAACCATTTGCACCAGGTGTGGTGGCTGGCAACAGAGTTAAAAAGCATGGTGAACGGGATTATCGTCTTGATGCTGTGATGCCAATAAATGATTTCTCGCAAATCATTTTACGTACAATTCTGTTCAGGAATAATTATCACGTCTTAGATAAATACGATCGTGATGCGGATTTACCAGCAGATATTCCATCTATACCTCTGGAACTTTGGAATTGGGGAATGCAGCACCGTGTTGGGGGATTACGTCAGGTTGATCCTCAGCAGCTACAAATTGCTCTTTTGCCCCGGCGTAAAGTCACCGTGTCTCCCTTTGGGGTTAATATGTGGGGGCTTTATTACTTTGGCTCTGATATTCTTCGAGAAGGTTGGCTACATCGTAGCATTGAGATTAATCGACCTGAATCTCTTGAAGCTGCATATGATCCTGGCTGTGCGGATACAATTTATCTATTTCCTCAATCTGGAAGTCGCATTTTCTGGGTGTGCTCACTTACTGACAGAAGCCGTCAGTACCGAGGTATGACGTTTTGGCAAGTTTGGGAAATTCAAGCTAAAGAAAAACATAACAAAGCAAACGCTAAACTTAAAGAAGATGAAAAACGGCGTGAATTGGATGCGTTTATCAAGAGAAAGATTAATGATGCAACCAAACAGTCTTCTTCATCAAGTGAGTCTGATCAGCAACGAATTCAGCAGATTAAATCTAATAAGAAAAATGCGAGAGATGTTGAGCGTCAAAGTCGAGTAAAACCTGTAATAGTGGATTCAAGTAAACCGCTGGCCGACGTTGTTTCTCTTAATCAGGTTGAAGATTATAGTTTACCAAATTTCGTACCTGGATTGTTCGATGATGGTGAAGGAGACGCAGAATGAGTGCTTCTAAAATCAGAGCCATTTATCGGGATACTGGTGTTTCAGCGTATATGGGCAACCCATTTATTGAAGCCTTGCCCCCATTGCAAGAATCGGTTGATAGCGCAACTGCGCTGCGCTCCAGCATGACTTTCCATCCAGAGGATCTTCAAAAAGCAAGAATTGTTCGTGCTCACAATATTTGCCGAATAGCAAATGAGTTCTTTCAGCCATTAGGTGCACACATGTTGCTGAGTGAGCGGGTTTCTTTGATGATCCGTGGCGGTTATGTGGGTCGGAATCCAAAAACAGGCGATTTGCAGCGCCATCTCCAAAACGGATATGAACGAGTGCAAACTGGTGATCTTTCGACTTTCAGGTTTGAGGAAGCGAAATCTACTGCTCAGAGCATGCTATTGATTGGTTGTTCAGGTAGTGGAAAAACAACATCGTTAGAGCGAACTCTTCAAACCTACCCACAGGTGATTTACCATCCAGAGTTTAATTTTGAGCAGGTGGTCTATCTCAAAGTGGACTGCTCGCATAATGGTTCGTTGAAAGAAATATGCCTGAATTTTTTCAGAGCCTTGGATAGAGCGCTAGGCACTAATTACGAAAAGACTTATGGTCTCAAGCGGCGCAATGGTATTGAGACTTTGTTGGCGTTAATGGCACAAACAGCTAATGCTCATGCGTTAGGACTGTTAGTTATTGATGAGATTCAACATCTTAGCCGGTCACGCTCTGGTGGCTCGGAGGAGATGCTGAATTTCTTTGTCACTATGGTAAACACTATTGGAGTTCCAGTGATGTTAATCGGGACTCCAAAGGCTAGAGATATCTTCGAGGCCGATCTTCGTTCAGCTCGGCGAGGTGCAGGACTGGGTGCTATTTTCTGGGAGCCTATGTTGCAGGGCCATCCAGATAAGCCCAGTCAAGAGTGGATCGCTTTCACTAATAATTTGTGGAAATTGCAGCTGTTACAAAATCGTGATGTTTTGCTAACAGATGAGATTCGGGCTGTATGGTACGAGTTAAGCCAGGGTGTAATGGACATCGTGGTGAAGCTTTTTGTTTTATCCCAACTGCGTGCTTTAGCGCTCAACAAAGAGCGGATTACTGTTGGGCTACTACGCCAAGTATATGAAGATGAGTTGAAGCCTGTGCATCCTATGTTGGCGGCTCTTCGTTCAGGTATTCCTGAAAGGATTGCTCAGTATTCAGATTTAATGGTGCCAGATATGGATAGGCGCCTTATCCAGTTACAGCAAGATATTTCTTTAATGAAAGAAAAAACGGCTGAAGATATAGCGTTGCAACAGTTAGCAACGGAGGATGAGCGGCGACTATACTTGCTACTAAAAGATGTTTATGACTCTACTCTTCTTGTCGCTACAGTGCGAAAAGCGTTTACTGCAAATCCAAATATGACTATAAATCAGTTACTTCCGGTTGTTACTCAATGGCTGTCTATGCCAGTAATTGAAGAAGTAACAATGCAAAATTCTGACAAAGAAAAATCGAGAGCCATTAAAACGGAGGCTTGGGAGCAGCTGCCCTTTGATGATTTACGTTATATCAATTCACAACACAAAAATCCTTCTGACATGTATGCCGAATTAAAGTTAAAAGGGATGTTGCTAGATCTAAAATCTGTGCTGGCTAGAGCGAGCTAATGCGATGCGCAATTTTCCTGTGCCGTACCCCAATGAGCTGGTATATAGCACGGTAGCTAGGGCAGGTATTTACCATGGAATTACCAGCCCAAAACAGCTATTGGATGAGGTATTTCAGAACCGGAAGGTGATTGCTACCTTAGACTTGCCTTGTCACTTGCAAGCGATCGCCAATCAACTACAAAGCACTGGGCGCTATTCTGTGGAAGAACTGGTGTATCAGCATACGCTGTTCCCGATTTATGCGCCATTTGTGACTGAAGATCATAAAATCCGGGCGTTGCAGATGATGGCTGGGCGTTCCCAGGGTGCTGTTCATCTAATACTTGGTATGGCCGCCTCCCGTATTCAATCCAATGATCGTTTTAAATATTGTCCTGAATGCATGAAAAATCAGCATCAGCAGCATGGAGAGAATTTTTGGCAACGTAACTGGTTTTTTCCAGGACTTGCCGTTTGTCCTGAACATGGCCCGCTTTCAATTTTGAAGAACGGTAGCGGATCACACCGCCACCATTTCAATGCATTGCATCCACTACTGGCTTTGGATTATGAGGTGTCGGTAGTGAATACGGAGCTTATTCAACTGGCTAAGTATGCTGACAAATTATTGAACATTTTGCCGGCTTGCTCACCTGACTTTTCTCAATGGACAGCTTTTTATCGTGACTTGGCTTCATCTTTAGGTTTTTGTAGGGGGAAACACATTAGACATGAAGAGATTCATGAGCAAGTGAATGCTTCTTTTCATAGTTCTTCTTTGTTGCAGCTAAACCTTGATACCAAACTGTCCACGGATACAAGCTGGCTCACTGGAATATTTCGAAAGCATCGCAAAGCTTTTAGTTATCTTGAGCATGGAGTTGTCTGGCAAAGCCTTATTGCTGGGCAAGAGCCTAGTGACATCATTGAAAGAGTGAGCAAAATTAAGCTATGTACCAAGGTGTATTTTGAGAATGCACCATCATTGTCTTTGCGTGCTGATGATGAAGATATCTTAGTGCGGAGACGTAGTTGGCAGAAGTTGGTGCTTCAGTTCGGCGTGCTCAAGGCTCGCAATCTTGGTGCTGGTCAGGCTTTATATGCTTGGTTATATCGGAATGACAAATGCTGGATGCTGGCATTTAACGCAGAGCACAAAGAACAGCGCACAAATCCAGAGCTGAAAGTTGATTGGCATAGGCGGGACTTGGTCACCATTCGGAAGTTGAGAAAACTGTATCAATGTCTCGATGACATTTATGATGTGCCGCGAATTTCTGCTAATTATCTTCTAGGTCAATTGTCTCATAGCAACACAATCAAGAAAAACCTTGATAAATTACCGCTTGTTAAGATGTTTTTGCAGCGGTATACAGAATCAATTACTGAATACCAGTTACGACGATTAACTACCACTTGCGTTGATCTGTTACGAGGTGGCGAACCGCTGAAAAAATGGGTGGTGCTGCGTCAGGCTGGTTTAAGCCAAGAGCGACTGACGGCTGACGCTCAAACGACACTCGATGAATTGCGGTTGTTTTAACAGGAGTTAGAGTGACGAAAATTAAGGGATTTGGAGATGATTCGTTAGTCGTACATATCGGCGATTTTTTCCGATACAACAGCGTGCCTGACTGGTCTGTGACTTTGTGGTGTCGACCAATCCACGAAAAAAAATATACGAAATTAGCAAATTTACCTCTGCTTAGTCGAGGTAAGCTGCTTAACAGTACAGCACCTAATATACGTCGTGCTGATCGAGTAATAACATTCAAACATGGTTATCAGTTTACCGTTTCTTCGTTATCAGAGTTTCCAGAAATAAGTGCTTCTAAATCTGTCAAAGATAAAGATGGTGTTCAGAATGCATTCATTTTTAATGATGGGAACGGTCCCTTGGTTGTTTTGCCTCAGCTTGAATTAGCGAGAGCTATTTTTTTGACAAACTCTTACCTTTGCCGTTCTTGTCTGAATAGTGCAACCTTGCCCTTAGAGTTTGATGTTCAGCCCCATCCAGTCCGGAGCCATGTCGATATCCATGTGCTAAAAACCACTACTTTTCCAAAAAGCGCCTTTGATCAAAGTGGTACTAAGCAATTGCTTGCGTGGATGCTCACGGACCCATCAGCAATGAAGTCATATCAAAGTATTTACCAGCACTACCATTCGAAACGCGAGTTTAAAGGGAAACTAGAAAGTTGGCGGTTTAGCTTTGATCCTCCGTTGATGAATAATTGGCAGCTTCATGTGAAAGGACGTTACAGCAGTGATAATGCAAGTTATTTGATTGAGGAGATAATTGGCATTGTGTTCGATGTTAATGTCCCAAGCAGCGTTGCATTTATCAATCCTGCTTTTGTTAAAAGAGATCCTAAAGATGAATCGGCGCGTGCTGGTTCCAGTGGTGATAACTGGCACAATAACGAAGATGAGTTTGAGATAGATGATGAGCAGTCTGCTTCTGACCAGAACGAAACCCTAGTCTTGGAAGGTGATTTAACTTGGATCAGTTTTACCAAACCATTTGATGCATATAAACAAGAGCAGATGCAAGACAGCAGTAAGTTGATTATGGCTAAACACGCGGAAAAGGAGGCTGGCCGACAGGTCAGTACCGGTGAGCCGCATCAGGGTGGCACTTTGCCTGCCGCTGATGTTGGTGGCAAACAGGATATTACCGATAGGGAACGACTGTTTGCCAGTCGCTTTAAGAGCTTTGATCACATGCTGCAAGTGCTAGTCAGCAAACACCAATGCTCAATTATCAACCAGGAGACATTGCCGTTACCAAAAGTTGGCCGGAGTCAGCAGCATCAGCTGGAAAATGGTTCTCCTCGCGCTATAAGAGCTGTACGAGTTCGATACGAAAACAATGAAGCCGTCTTGCTCGAAGTTGATACTTCGGATGGCATTAAAATGTTGTCGACCAAAGTTCTTTTCCGCTCTGATCAACGGGACTGGATTGAGCATTTCACACAGATTCGCAAAGGCATTGTTGCAAAGTCGATTGCCTGGCCGAACGAATTGTTGGACTCCCTCTTCGGCGAACTCAGCCACGTTGGTATTAATCACCCTAAGCATCAGGGGGCGGAGGCTGGCAATATACCAGTGGAGTCCATAGAGAGCTGGGCATTGAGATTTTTGCAATGTTTCACTTAATCAAAACGCGCAAGAGCCCGACATCTCAAGATGTGATTCCAACTTGCAAAATACCATGTAAATCTACAAATCGTGGTATCCTTTGAGGCTGATATCGGAACAGACCACAAGAGGCTCAGTCATGATCCGCTGCCACCTCGCCCGCATGATGGGCGAACACAAAATGCGTATTGCTGACGTTGCCAGAGAGACGGGCTTAAGCCGTGCCACACTGACGCTGCTCTATAAAGAGACGGCGCAAAAAGTGGATCTGGATGCGATAGAGAAACTCTGTTTGTTATTTGGTTGCAGAATTGGCGATTTGTTGGAACTCCAAACCAAAATGAGCAAGGAGCGGCCTGATGGCATCTGAAGCAGATACCAGAGCAAACTACATCGACCCTGCCTTACGTGCCGCCCACTGGCTTCCCTGCCATATCATCCGTGAGCACTATTTTACCGATGGTCGAAAAATGGCAGGAGGTGTCCGTGGACGACGTTGCTTTGTCGACTATCTGCTTCATAAAGACAATCGCTACTTGGCTGTTGTTGAGGCCAAGAAGGAATCTGAACATCCGACGAAGGGACTGCAACAGGCCATTGACTATGCGAAGAAACTTCGCGTTCGTTTTGTGTATTCCAGCAACGGTAAGCAAACCTACGAATTCGACCTAGAAACAGGCAAAGGTGATTATATCGAGTTTTACCCAACGCCTGTCGAATTGGAAAAACGATGTACCGGTGGCAGCACCGATCTCAGTCAAGAGCTAAGAAACATTCCCTTTCATCTGGAAGGGGCGATGCAACCGCGTTATTACCAGGAACTGGCAGTTCATGCGGTCACTGATGCTATAGGTCAAGGCAAATCCCGAATTCTGCTTACACTGGCTACTGGTACCGGTAAAACCTTTATCGCGTTTCAGATCGTTCACAAGCTATATCAGGCTCGCTGGAACCGGGATAAACCCGGCTCACGCAGGCCGCGAGTCTTGTTTTTAGCCGACCGAAATATACTGGCAGATCAGGCTATCAACACCTTCAACCCCTACGAGAAAGACCTTGTCAAAATCAATGGTGAAGAAGTCAGAAAACGCAATGGTGTTGTGCCCACCAATGCTCATATCTTTTTCGCTATTTATCAGGCGATTGCTGAGCGGGAAAACATAGACGGCTACTACAAGGCCTATCCGCAGGACTTTTTTGACCTGGTGCTGATTGACGAATGTCACCGAGGCGCAGCCAATGAAACGGGTTCTTGGCGTGCAATTCTTGATCACTTCAATAGTGCTGTGCATCTGGGTCTGACGGCCACACCAAAGCGCACGGACAATGTTGATACCTATGAATATTTTGGACAGCCAGCCTACGTCTACTCCCTCAACGAGGGCATTAACGATGGTTTCTTAACCCCATACCGTGTTAAACGAGTGAGAACTAATTTGGATGAACTGGTTCTCACCAAAGACGATGTGATTGTCGAGGGCGAGTCTGGCCAAGACCTGTATAAGGTCGAAGATTACGACCGAAAGATCATTATTGATGAACGCACAGAGCTGGTAGCAAAAGTTATTCTGCAAAACATCAACCCGCTAGAAAAAACCATCGTCTTCTGTGAAAACCAGAATCATGCACTGACCATGCGTGACATGATCAACAAACACAAAAAGGTTAAAGACCCACTCTACTGTGTGCGAGTGACTAGCGATGAAGGAAAAATTGGCCGCGAGCTATTGGAAAAGTTTCAGGACAACGACAAGGACATTCCCACCATTATTACTTCGTCTCAAATGCTTACCACAGGGGTTGATGCCCGAAATGTACGCAATGTAGTTCTGGATCGAAGCATTGGCTCAATGGTTGAATTCAAACAGATTGTTGGGCGAGGCACCCGTGTGTTTGAAGGGAAAGATCATTTCACAATTATGGATTTCCGTGGTGCAACAAACAATTTCTACGACGCAGAGTGGGATGGTGAACCCGAAGCACCAGAGACGGGATGCACCGGTGAACCAACGCCTCCGCCATATGAGCCAGAACAACCGGAAGATAGTGATAGCCCTGAGGCTGAACCCGGTGAGCCTCGCCCAAGACTGAAAGTGCAGCTAGGTAAACATCGGGAGTTAAAGGTCATCGATATTGAAACCCGCTATATCGACGAAAATGGCAAGCCTCTCACGATTCAGGAATTTGTCGAACGATTGATCCAGCAACTGCCAGGGCTGTTCAAAAGTGTCGATGAACTCAGAGACATTTGGTCAGATCCAGACCTACGTGAGCAACTGTTGGCAAAACTGGTACAAGCAGGCTTTGACAAAGAACAGCTATCAACCCTGCGCCGTATGTTTGAGGCCGACGACTGCGATATGTTCGATCTGCTGGCGTTTTTAGCCTTTGAACAACCTATGGCCACCCGCAAATCCAGAGCGGAAGCAGTACGAGCTAATAACGCTTTCTTCGATCAGTTCCAACAGGAAAAGGCCAAACAATTCCTGCATTTTGTGCTGAATCGCTATGAACAAACCGGCACTACAGAGTTGGCGCGCGAGCGCCTTCCTACGCTGATAGAACTCTCTGGCCTCGGTACCACCAAAGATGCTTCCATGGCCTTTGGTGGGAAGCCTGCGCAATTGCTTGCCGCGTTCAAACAACTTCAACATCAGCTTTTCCATGTGAGCTAACCAATGGAACTGAACTTAGCCCCAAACCCATTGCACCAGCAAAGACAGACTTTGCGCATCGATAAGATTGCAACACTGATTGGTGAGAATGGCTCCGGTAAATCCAGTATTTTACATTCAATTTTTCAAAAGCAGATTGAAGAACCTAGCGATACGCTTCAACTGATTTGTGCTACTTCAGGGCAAAATGAAAATTTCTCTTCCATTTTTGAGCAAAGACTAAACTCTTTACGCTCAAGGAAAGATATAAGAGATATTGATTTTTCAAGCCTTTTTTTCACTCAGAAAGATGTTAGATTCCTTGTTTTTCTCGCGCATACATTCAAGAAAAATGGTTTGGTTTTTAATTTTATTAATAACCACAAGGCGTTAAAGGATCATGTTTCAGTTAAATTGAAACTGAAAATTTCTGTTCCTGATGCCTACTTAAAGAATGTACAACAAGATCAGATAGCAGAAGCCAAAGACTATGAACATCCGTCGATACGAAAAAGGCCTTTTAATCAACGACTTGATGCCTTTCTTGAAAAGATCGAAACGCTTCCTGATCTTGATACTCTGCTAGAATCAGGTAAAGGCTTAAAGTCAACCGAAGTAGAAGTGACTTGTGAAAAAATTTTTGATGTTTTTGATGGTTCTAGAGTCGATGCCACAAAATTTCTACTCGAAGGCTCATACAACGAATATTTTTTTTCAGCCTCTGAAATGTTGCTTTACCTAGCTGATAATATTGAATTTTCATTACTCAGTGATGGTGAATATCAGTTTCTGTTCATAGCCTCACTGATTGATCTATTTGATAGCACTTCATCTCTTTTTATGTTTGATGAAGTTGACTCACACCTGCACCATAAAAACGTTGAACTTCTTTGGGACGTCCTAACCAAAACTAAAGGTAAAGTCATAACCACAACACATTTAGTGGAGTCAATTGCTGAAAACGACTTTGATTCATTGTTTTTGGTCGAAAATGGCCAGATAAAAAATGAGCAGAAGTCTCAAAAGCTATTGGAACGATTGAAAATCTTATCCAAAAGTAAAGTCGTCGAATTAGAAATAGCCTCTAAATTGAACAACATTTGCTTGATTGACTACTACAACGATTGGAGGATTTTTGAGTTATTAGCAAAGCAGAAAGGGCTTGATTGGATGCCTCTTTCCTCAATCAACCCTATAGCAAAGTCATCTGGTTACAAGGCGGCTGGTGATAGTTTTGGTGCATCAAAGATCAAATGGGTGAATGAACTTCGGGACATGAAAGACTATATCAGGGCATGTAAAGCTGAGAAATATGGCAAAAAGCCTCCGCTGCATGACCACAAAGTAACCAATGTCTTCTTGGTATGCGATCGTGATGAGCTGCCAGAAGCTAACATTCACGCACAAAGCGGTGTCAAGGTAGTTGGAGTTGATTACCAAGAACAATTCGACGTAGGTTTACCTTGTCCAGAAAGAATAAACTGCTATTTGCTGACATGGAAACGCCGCGAAATCAAAAATTACTTGCTATCACACACCGCATTGGTGCATCACAACCTGCTTGACCAAATAAACAATGGAGATATTGCTCAACGCAATCATCTACAGCCCAATAACCAAGGTGATAACGATGATATTCGTCGCTTGAATGCCAAAGATGTCATTGACCCTCTGATCAATACCGAAGGTTTAGGCCTCGATATTGGGAAACTCCAAGCCTATATCGATCTGATTCCGCCAGACGAAATTAGTGAAGACATCACCAATATGTACAGTTTTATTATCGGAAAACTATAAGCCATGTCATTACAACAAAAGATTGACCGAATTACCGACATACTACGCCGTGACGACGGCATTAGTGGTGCCATGCACTATACCGAGCAAACCTCTTGGGTGTTGTTCTTAAAGTTTTTGGATGATTACGAGTCTGAAAAAGAAGATGAAGCGGTATTGTCAGGTAAAGACTACCAACCTGTATTGGATGAAGAACACCGCTGGTCAAACTGGGCCTGCCCGAAAAATGCCGAGGGTAAGCTAGACATCAATAAGGTACGCACCGGCGATGATTTAACCGATTATGTAAATAATGAGTTATTTCCGTACTTAAAAGATTTTTCTAATGCCTATGGCACAGGTGCTGACCCTAAATCCTTCGCTTATAAAATTGGTGCGATATTCCAGTACCTGGATAATAAGGTCGCATCAGGTCACACCCTACGTGAAGTACTCGATATTGTTGATACTTTGAATTTCCAATCAGAATCCGATCTATTCGAACTCTCTCTGGTCTACGAAGGTCTGCTGCAAAATATGGGAGATGCCGGTGGCTATGCGGGTGAGTTTTACACTCCACGCCCTGTGGTACGCGCCATGATCAAAGCCATCGACCCGCAAGCTGGGCAAACCATTTACGATGCGGCGGCGGGTTCCTGCGGATTCTTGGTTGAAGCTTTTGAACACCTAAAAGCTAAAAAGAGTGAGCTTTCCACCGAACAATGGGGCTTTATCCAACGCAACACCTTCTTTGGTTTTGAAAAAACCTCGCTGGCCTATGTCATGGGTATGATGAACATGATTTTGCATGGCATCGAATCCCCCAACTTGTTTCGGGGTAATACCCTTACCCAGAATATCCGTGATATTCAGGAAAAAGACCGTTACGATATTATTCTGGCGAACCCGCCATTTGGCGGTAAAGAAAAGTCGCAGATCCAACAAAACTTCCCCATCCAAAGTAATGCCACCGAACTGTTGTTTTTACAACATTTTATGAAAACCTTAAAAAGTGGCGGTAAAGCAGCAATCGTTGTACCGGAAGGCGTTCTATTTCAAACCAACAGTGCTTTCAGACAGGTAAAACAAGAGCTGCTGGAAAGCTTTAACCTGCACACCATTTTAAGCCTGCCAGCAGGGGTGTTTTTGCCTTACTCGGGCGTAAAAACCAACGTTCTATTTTTCGAGCGTAGCGGTGGCACCAGTGATGTCTGGTACTACGAGTGTGATCCTGATCAAAAGCTTACCAAAAACAAACCAATCACCGACGAACACTTAAAAGAGTTTGTTGAGCTCTATTGCAGCCGTGCAACCACGGATTGCTCATGGACGGTATCGGCCAGCAAACTTGCTGAAGATTATGACTTATCTGCCAAAAACCCAGCCAAGCAAAAAGATGCCGAGTATCTGGCACCCAACGATATCCTTAAGCAGATCCGTACCAAGGAAAAGCTGGTGTCTGGGCTTCTGGATGAAATTGAAGACCTGTTGGCGGAGAAATAAGAATGGAGCAGGTTTTATATCAGTTGCCAAATGGGTGGGAGTGGCAACAACTAGCAGATGTTGTTGTTAAAACTGAAAACTTGAATCCGTTAAAATATGCGGATCAGCTATGGACGTACATTGACATATCTTCAGTGGATCGTGATCGATTTCTGGTTACAGACCCAAAGGAAATTTTAGGAAAAGATGCTCCATCACGAGCGAAAAAGCATATACAGCTAAACGATGTGATATTTGCCACGACACGACCCAACTTGAAAAATATAGCGTTGGTTCGGGATGAGTATTGCTCACCAGTAGCATCGACAGGGTTCTGTGTTCTCAGAGCTAATGAAAAGGTTTTACCTGCCTATTTATTTTATTTTGTCACAACAGATTTTGTCCAAGCGCAAATCGAACCCTATGTCGGTGGTGCTTCATATCCCGCTATTACTGATGGAAACCTTAAAAAGGCTCGAATCCCGATTCCGGGCATCGAAGAACAAAAACGCATCGTCGAAAGACTCGATGCACTGCTTACTCGCATCGACACTGCCATCGAGCACTTGCATAGCAAGCTCGATTTATCCAAACAACTGTTTGACAGCTTATTGGATGAATTTTTTAAAATGCCTGAATGTGACGCCGTGCCACTGACGGAGGTGGTTGACTTTATCGGGGGATCTCAGCCGCCAAAATCACAGTTTTCGGACATACAGAAAGAAGGCTATGTACGTCTGATTCAGATTCGTGATTACAAAAGCGACAATTATATTGTTTATGTAGATAGCGCATCAACGAAGAAATTTTGTACAAAGGATGATGTAATGATTGGTCGCTATGGTCCGCCAGTATTTCAAATACTGAGAGGGCTTGATGGCGCTTATAACGTTGCTTTGATGAAAGCGGTGCCTAATGAGGATGTTTTAACTAAGGACTACCTATTTTGGTTCCTTCAATCACCTTCAATACAGAACTATGTTATTGGTATTTCTCAGCGCGCAGCGGGGCAATCAGGAGTGAACAAAAAAGCACTGGAGAAATACCTTATTCCTGTCCCAAGTAAGGCTATGCAGAGTGATATTGTTGATAAAGTTGGGCAATTAGTAAGTAAAAGCTGCGACTTAGAAGCTGAAGTTACAGCAGAAATTGCGTCCTTGAACCAACTAAAAGCATCAATTCTAGATTCCGCCTTTAAAGGCGAGCTCTAAGGAGGGAATATGGCATTCGATACCACAGTTTTTGAAAATAAAGAGTTCAGAGAGGCAATCAACAAGCTCGAAGAATTGCTCTCACACTCAAAAGCGGTTTTGCTAGGTGCAGGAGCGAGTTTTTGTGCTGGTCTTCCATTAACAAACCAGTTAACAGAACGGGCACTACAAAGTGAGAAGCTCTCTGCTGATTCAAAACAGGTATTGACTGCCATACAAACTTCTTTTGCAGGTGCCAACCCTGCATCGCACATTGAAGATTACTTAAGTGAGCTAGTCGATTGGCTTGCTATCACAGCTCGCCGAACATATCGCAATGTAACCGCTAGTAGCGTATCTATTGGTGGTGCTGAATATAGTAACGATCAGCTATTACAAGCGATAATCGAGATAAAGCTCGCTATTTTTGACGTAATTAATGCTCCAGTAGATTCCGCTGTCCATGAGCGTTTTGTTCAGGCATTGCATCGACCTATGCGACCAGGCAAAGACAACCAGTCGAGCACCATCGATTATCTAGTGATGAACTACGACACCTTAATCGAAGACTCACTTGCGCTATCACAATTGAGATATGCCGATGGTTTAGAAGGCGGTGTATCAGGGTGGTGGAATCCTTCGACGTTTGAACAGAACAATCTAGATGCCCGAGTATTTAAGCTACATGGTTCCATCAATTGGGCTGAACATACTTCTTCATCAACACCATTGCGTATTGCCCCGCATTTGAAGCGCAGCCAAGAGCAAGCTGCAAAAATTATGATTTGGCCAGCTTCCACTAAATACCGTGAAACCCAGCTCGACCCCTACGCAAATTTAATGCACAGAGCGAGGGCAGTTCTAAACCCGCAAGGTGGTAGCCAACGGGTTTTGTTGATCGCCGGTTATAGTTTTGGTGATGCACATATCAACCTAGAAATCGAACGCGGCCTAAGGGCTTCAAATGGCAACTTGACCGTAATTGCGTTTACGAGCGAAGCAGAGCCAAGTGGTAAATTGCAAGCTTGGTATCAAGATAACTCGATTAACGAGCAAGTATTGATTTTTGCCGACAAAGGTTTTTATCACGCTGAACATAAGGCAACCTCGGCTAATAGCATTGAATGGTGGAAGTTTGAAAATCTAACTCAGATCCTTGAAGGAGGTATTTGATATGGATAACAAGTACATAAAACCCATTGATAATCTCTCTATTGGGAAAATTATTGAGGTGGATGGTTCGCGTATTATCGCCGAGCTAGACCCTGCTATTTCTGACTTATCCCGAGTATTTGCTGGTGAAAACTATCCGATTGGACAGTTTGGCTCAATTATTAAAGTGCACTTTGGGCGGCGCGCTATTTATGGTTTAGTTAGTCGATTACGTATGAAAGCTGATTACCAGCTAGAAAAGGGCTTGCCTGTTGCCTCTTCAGATGAACGTATTATTGAAGCTGACTTGTTTGGTGAGGGTGAGTGGCGCAGGAAGGGAGATGATGAGTTTGCTCTTGAGTTTGAACGCGGGGTTGCTACTTACCCACTACCTCAGCAAACCATTTACCTGACACCTAAATCAGAGCTTAGGTTTATTTACGGTGACGCCAAAGGTGCCGTTATTCAACTTGGCGAGCATGTTGGTTCAGGCGGAGCACCTTGTTACGCAGAGTTGAATGAATTGCTAGGTAAGCACACGGCCATCCTTGGCTCCACCGGTGCCGGTAAATCAGGTACAGTGGCGGCAGTTATTCATAGTGTTCTCGAACGTGGTCAGATAGCCAATCATGAACACTGGCACCCCCAAATTATTATCCTTGACCCACATAATGAATACGGCAAAGCGTTCCCTGCACACCAACGTTTATCGACCGATGAAGGTTCGCTTAAACTTCCGTATTGGCTGCTCGATTTAGAAGAGTCACTGAGTTTGTTTATAGGCAAGACTGAGTTTGCAGCTACGTCACAGGCAAATATCGTTAAAAATGCGTTGATTACTGTACGTGAGCAGGCAGCAGAACAGCTTGGACTCGACAAAGAGCAATTAACCGTTGATTCACCCATTCCTTATGTTATCGGTGACAGTAGCGGACTTGATCATTTGGGTAAGAAAGATGGTGACCTTTATACAGAAGGATTGATCGGGGCTATTAATCTGCAAAGGCCAACTGGGGTAGATAAAAAAGCCCATGAGGATTACAGCAAGGTTATTCGCAAGATAGACTCATTACTTAAAGATGGTCGACTTAAATTTATGATGGAAAGCTGGGATGGTAAAACAGATCCATTGCCTGCTATCGTCAGTCAATTTTTAACACAAAAAACTACCGTTCAGGTTGTTGACCTTTCAGGTGTACCAAATGAAGTAGCAGGCGTTGCTAGTGCTGCAATCGCTAGAATCGTGTTTCAACTTAAGGTCTGGCAAACCGAGGCCGAACGGCAAAATAGCCCTGTACTTTTGGTGTGTGAAGAGGCTCACCGATACGTACCAAATCGTGGTGAGGCACAGTATGAGGCTGCACAATCTGCAATTCGCAGGATTGCAAAAGAAGGCCGAAAATACGGTGTTGGCTTATTGTTAGTTTCGCAGAGACCGAGTGAAGTTGAAGCAACGGTACTGTCACAATGCAATTCATGGATCGTACTTCGAATCACGAATGATGCCGACCGCGAGCATGTTCGCAGTGTGTTACCTGACTCAATGTCCGGTTTAACCAAAATGCTTTCCGGTTTAAGGCGTCAAGAGGCTATTTTCGTTGGTCAAGCCGCAACATTGCCAACAAGGGTTATGATTCGCAGCTTATCAGCAGCGCAATTACCTCGCTCAAACGATATTGATTTTGACAAGGGCTGGCAAAAGCAAGCAATGACCTTGGAGCAGATTGATTCAGTCGTTACGAAATGGCGATATCAATGTAAGTGAATTGTAAAATGAGCCGGAGGAAAAAGAGATGAATAACGTTGCATATTCAGGCGCAATGTGAACTGTCTTGCGATTTTCCAGAATCGGTGTTATGTCCCTGAATTGCAGGTTGCATTGATTTTAGAATTAATTTGTCACTTTTTAAGTGTGGAGTTTTAGTCGCGGCGGATTTGATTTAGATCTATTTTGTCATTTTTCAGCGAACGAAACTCCAAAAATGCGGCTTCCAAGCCTATTTACTTTAGATCTATTTTGTTATGACACAGGAGTTAAAGGCTTTCGGCATGCAAATGTTGAATTTTACGGGCATTCCGCCTGTGCGTTTCAAAAGCCTGGCCCGTCATGCCGGGATGATCTCCATGCACAAGATTGCCCGGATGCCAGAGAATAAACGCACAGCAATTCTGGTTGCATTCACCAAGGCATATGAAACTATTGCTCTCGATGAAGCACTGGATGTGCTGGATTTATTGATTGCCTACATTGCCAGTGAAGCAAAAAAATTAGGACAGAAGAAGCGATTACGCTCATTAAAAGATCTGGATAAATCGGCTTTGCTTCTGGCGGAAGCCTGTGCCCTGCTCTTGAATGAAAGTATGCAGGATGAAATCCTACGCCCTACGATATTCGCCAAAATTTCCCGCGACAAACTGACAAAATCTATCGCTACTGTGCATGAACTGGCTCGGCCTTATGACGATAATTTTCAGAATGAAATGGTAGAGCAGTATGGCCGGGTTAGGCGGTTTTTACCCAAATTGCTGAATGATATTGAATTCAAAGCAGCACCTGCGGGCGAAAACACGTTGGATGCATATCATTATCTGGCCAGCTTGTTGGAGTCCCGCAAACAACTACTGGATGATGCCCCATTAGACATTGTATCTAACCCATGGAAACACCTGGTGTTTGACAAAGAAGGCCGGGTTAACAAACGAGGATATACTCTTTGTTTTCTTGATAAGCTGCAAGACAGTTTGCGTCGGAGGGATGTTTACGTCGAGAACAGTGATCGCTGGGGCGATCCGCGAGCCAAGCTGTTACAAGGCCATGAATGGCAATCTAACAGGATAAATGTCTGCCGATCTTTGGGACATCCACTCGATCCTAAAGAAGCTATTGATGGACTGGTACGCCAGCTGGATGCAACTTACAAACAAGTCGCAGCCAACTTCGATGACAATAAAGCTGTTGAATTGGATCTGTCTGGTAAACGTCCCACCCTGACTATCGCGAGTTTTGATAGGCTGGACGAACCATTCAGTCTCACCACGCTATCACAACAGGTTGATGCCTTGTTGCCAAGCGTGGATCTCACAGAGTTATTGTTAGAGATCCATGCCCATACCGGTTTTGCTGATGAGTTTACCCATGTGAGTGAATCGAATGCCCGAGCCGAAGATCTGACAATCAGTATTTGTGCCGTTCTATTATCTGAAGCCTGCAATATCGGACTGGAGCCGCTGATTAAACACCACATACCAGCACTGACCAGACACCGTTTGAATTGGGTTAAACAAAACTATTTACGAGCTGAAACACTGGTCAGAGCTAACGCTAAACTGGTGGATTATCAGTCTACTTTACAGTTATCCCGGAAATGGGGTGGTGGTGAAGTGGCCTCTGCCGATGGTATGCGATTTGTCACCCCAGTGAGAACCATCAATGCAGGGCCAAACCGTAAATATTTTGGTTCCAGTCGGGGGATCACCTGGTACAACTTCGTTTCCGACCAGTTTTCTGGTTTCCATGGCATTGTTGTGCCGGGAACACTCCGTGATTCTATCTTTGTTTTGGAAGGCTTGCTTGAACAACAAACGGGCTTGAACCCGGTTGAGATCATGACCGATACCGCTGGATCGAGTGATATGATCTTTGGCTTGTTCTGGTTATTAGGCTATCAGTTTTCTCCTCGTCTGGCAGATGCTGGAGAGTCCGTATTCTGGCGAGTAGACAAAACAGCTAACTACGGGGTGCTGGATGAACTGGCGCGTAATTGTGTCAATACGCTCAAGATTGAACAACATTGGGATGACATGATGCGTATTGCAGGTTCACTTAAACTGGGAACCGTACATGCCTCCGAATTGATCCGATCACTATTGAAAAGTGATCGGCCATCCAGTCTGGCTCAAGCAATCATTGAAGCAGGACGGATCAACAAAACCCTGTATTTACTGAACTACGTGGATGATGAGGATTACCGGCGACGAATTTTAACCCAGTTAAATCGAGGGGAAAGCCGCCATGCCGTTGCCCGGGCAATTTGCCACGGTCAGCGAGGAGAAATCAGGAAACGTTACCGGGAGGGGCAAGAAGATCAACTTGGAGCATTAGGATTGGTGACCAATGCTTTGGTGTTATGGAATACGATCTACATGCAAGCTGCATTGGAATATCTACGGGAACAAGGTGACGAGATCCTGATAGATGATGAAGCGAGGCTTTCTCCACTGAGTCATAAACATGTAAATATGCTTGGACATTACTCGTTTACATTGTCTGAACAGGTTATGAAAGGGCAACTCCGACCGCTGAAACACCCATCGGAACTGGATGAATAGTCTTAGCGTACGTTTTCGTTCCGTTGGACTTCAGACCCCTAAGCCCGCCCGGCGGGTTGGGGAGCGAGTATCCGACTTTGGATTTGATCAACAAGGCCGATCGGCATGAATGTTATTGAGCGATCGCCATACGTGGGAATATGCAAGTGCTGAATTCACTATCGGCGAAGGTGAGTTGATGGCTCATGATGTCCCTCTGGGATGCGCTCCGGATGAACATGATGATCTCATATCAGGAACTTGTTCGCACCTTCCCTTGCTATTTAGTGGCTTGATGGATGCCAGGCATGGGGCTAACGGGCAACATCCAACTACCAGTGACTAGGCAGCCGTAACCGGGTATGAAACACCCTCAAAATATGGATTTCCTCTCCCTTTACTCGGTATGGAATGAGGAACGGGTAAGGTTGCACCACAAGCTCGCGCGTACCTGGGACACGTCCCGACCTTCCCATCGAGGGCTGTTCGACCAGCAGATTAACCAAGCGATACACCTCGTGCGCAAACTCCTGGGCAACCCTGGGGTTTTCTTTTGCCAAGTAATCGTGAGCATCTTCGAGGTTCAGCGCAGCCTTACGCAGCCATTTAACCTGCATTGATACCCCACCGATTGAACTTCGCCATCATCTCTTTTTCAGATACGAAGTCACCCGCATCCGCTTCACGCAAGGCGGCTTCTACCTCCGTGATCTGCCAGGCCTCACGCGCCAAATAATCCTTAATAGCCTGGTTGGCCAACCAGGATTTAGTCCTGCCAGTGGACTGGGCTAACTGCCCCAACTGTTGCTCTACCTCGTCCGGCAAACGGACAGACATCACGCTCATACGCCCCTCTCGACACTACAATGTTTACAATATGCTACATACTACACCCTGAGCAGCAGCATGGCGACATGCCCGAGATGGCAATCTGGGTAACCGCAGCACCGGCGTGAAGAGGGCTCCTGAATGTCCGGCGCAGACAGTGAAACCACTCCTGCAGCTTCCCTCGATGTCCGGCCAAGACAACAGACAACAAAAAGGGGCGCCGGATTTACCGTAACGCCCCTTATACGCACTAAATAACCGTTCCGAAATGTAGATCACTTATCCGCGAAAGAAGGGAACTCGGCGTCGTTTGTGCGATCTGATTAATCGCCAAACCAATCAAACGACAAACGAGCCGAGCCCGAAATGATACTAACACTCCCCGACCA
>MTLC01000080.1_pt1 | contig 29539 bp, 27 predicted proteins | sample 1982451 | NCBI WGS metagenome assembly MTLC01 (sample SAMN05710165, study PRJNA340218) | biofilm metagenome | isolation source: sample SPH anode biofilm adapted to +100 mV | place: USA | collected 2012-02-03 | reverse complement strand
TGAAAACCGTTGACCTGAAAGGGTCCGGGGGTTCGAATCCCTCTCTCTCCGCTGAGAGGTCTGGACAAAAACAGACAGAGGCAGTACAAAACCTACAAGTCAATGATTTGTAGGTTTTTTTGTGTCCAATATGTCCGTCATAAAAGACTCGAAAAGCCCCCCAAAGACACAAATTTATGCCTAAATCGTTGTCGATTCTGTTCTGGATAAAAACGGTAACGATTTGCTCAAAATAGACCCTCGTTTCCCCAATTTGTGCAGCCATTATATATCTCACAATTAATATATTAAAAATAATTTTATGACATTGGAAAGTGAGATTATGAAGAGTATATTTAAAGTCTTTTTCTATCTGAAAAAGAGGCGGAAAAGCGTAATGGAGAGATGACGATTATGACAAGAGTTACCGTTGATGGAATAGTTTGCCAGTTCAGTACGAAACAAAGCATCCTTCCCGAGAACTGGAATGTGAAAGCTGGAGAAGCTACAGGAAAGTCTGCCGGACAAATCAACAGGCTGTTGGACGGCATCAAAGCTTCCCTCAACCAAATCTACCTGGAGCAACAGAGGCGGGACAACTACGTTACTGTCGAAAAGGTTAAAAATGAGTTTCTGGGGCAATCAGAAAATCATGCGACATTAGTGGATCTGTATGGTAAGCACAACAACGATGTAAAATAACTTATCGGTATACCTAAATCTGTATCTACTTATCAAAAGTATGAAGTAATTCGGAAGCATCTTGAGATCTTTATAAGACACAAGTACAACTTGTAGGACATTACACTGCAAGAGATAAACCTTATGTTAATCACCGATTTTGAAGTGTATCTTAAAACGATCTGCAAATGCAATACCAACACCACAGCCAAATTCATGCAGTTTTTTAAACGCATCATTCTGATTGCTAGAAATAACGGAATCATTATAGGTGATCCTTTTGCGAATTACAAAATCCGGCTGCAAAAAGTCGACAGAGTCTATCTTACGGAAGATGAAATAATAAAAATACTTGAACTCAACCTTGTATCTGAAAGATTGGAACATGTTCGTGATTTATTTATCTTTTCTTGTTTTTGCGGTTTGGCTTACATAGATGTGGCAGGTCTTAGAAAGGAGCATATCCGCAAATCGTTTGACGGTAACTTTTGGATTATGACCAAACGGGTGAAGACAGGCACAGATGTCAATGTCCCGTTATTGGATATTCCCAAAATGATCCTGTCGGAGATACAGCAAAAACATTGTCAGACCGTTTTGGGAAAGTATTGCAGAAACGCCAGTCTATGACAATCAACCGTCAGGATAAATCAATCTCCAACATTTTGCAGATGGATAGCTTGATACCTGCTAGTAAAATATCGAACCTTACGCAGTTGATATTTGTGGGTGCGGTCGGTGATAATTTCGATGAATGGATAGACCAAAAGATTTTCCACTCTGAAATTGTAGTGGAAAACGAGAAGGTAAAACGTGAAACTGTTCGCTATGAAAAAATACCGGAGATTATCGACTTTCTGGATGCAGTTGGCAACGACCTGATGATAGAATAAATCCAACTTAATTATGACCGGATAAAGCAGGATGTAAAACAGATTGTCATTTATGAAATGGAACGTATCAAAAGCGACTCGAAGTCACAGCATTTGGTGAAATTAGTGTAATTTGTTATTTGTTGAAAATTAATTGATATTTATGCTTACAAATTAATTTCCAATCATTATATTTACGAAATACATCAATAATTTGATTGATGAGAAAGATAAATAGTTTGAAAGTAGTATTTGCAGAACAGAATAAAACCGGGAAATGGCTAACCGAAGCTCCGGGTAAGAACGAAGCCACTGTTTCCCGTTGGTGTACTAATGAAATGCAACCGTCGCTTGAAACATTGGTTAGAATTGCTAATGCACTGGATGCTGATGTGAAAGAATTGCTCATTTCAACAAAAAGGTAAAAAATATGTGGACAGATAATACTACGGATAAAGATTTTTTAGGTTTTGACGTACATGCAAATCTAATAAAAGAACTTATTAAAGACGAGAAAATGTTGCCTCTCACAATTGGTTTATTTGGAGATTGGGGAAGCGGCAAATCAAGTATTTTAGAAGTACTCAAAAAAGATCTTGAAGAAGACTCTAAAACGGCCTGTCTTTACTTTAATGGATGGGTGTTTGAAGGATATGATGATGCTAAAGCTGCTTTGCTTAAAACAATTCTAAAAGAATTTGAGAACGAAAAGAAGTTTGGGGCAGAGATTAAGGATGATATAAAAAAACTATTTAAATCCGTGAACTGGATGAGAGTTGTCGGATTTAGCATTAAAAATATCGCACTACCTGCTACTGCTGCATTTATGACAGGAGGGTTAAGTGTTATTCCTCAATTAGTAAGTGGACTAAAAGAGGCAGCCCAAAACCCAACTGATTTAGTTGATAAAATTAAAGGAAGTGATACAGAGGGATTTCTAAAACAATTCGTGAAAGAAACTGATGATTCTGATAAATTCGATGTAGTACGTAAATTTCGGGATGATTTTGAAAATTTATTAAAAAAGTCCAAAATAGATAAGCTGGTCATTCTTATTGATGACCTTGATAGGTGTTTACCTGATAGAATTATAGATAATCTCGAAGCTATCAAATTATTTTTGAATGTAAAAAATACTGCATTTGTGATTGGTGCTGACCCCAGAATAGTTAGACATGCTATAGAATATAGGTATAAAGATAAGATTATTGATGAAAATGCAGAAAACACTAATGATAGAATCGTAAATGACTATCTTGAAAAATTAATTCAAATACCTTATACTCTTCCTAAATTATCCGATTCTGAAGTAGAAACATATATTACATTACTTTTTTGTGAGAATGATTTATCCTCAGATGATTTTAATAAAGTATTGGCCACATTTAAGAAATTCAGAGAAGAAGAAAGATATTCCGTATTTGATTTTGCTAAGGTCAAGGATGCTGTAGGAAGCTCAAGTAAAACTGAAAAACTAGAACTAAACGTTTCTCTAATAGCAAAGTTGTCGCCAATTATTTCGGAAAGTTTATATGGAAATCCTCGGCAAATTAAACGTTTCTTAAATACATTTATGCTAAGAAAGAAATTAGCTACAGTTGCTCATATCAAAGATTTTAGGGATGATATATTAGCCAAACTAATGGTTTTGGAATACGCGGAGCCAAAACTTTTTGAGATATTATATAATTGGCAAATATCCAATCAAGGTATTGCTATTCAATTAGAAAAACTGGAAGAGATCTGTTGTAAAAAAGGAGATGAAAATTTGGTTTTTACGGATGATTTGAAAGAATGGAATAAGCCTAAAATTGTTAATTGGATGAGTAGTGAGCCATTGCTTTCTAAGGTTGATCTTCGAGACTATTATTGGATTTCAAGAGATAAATTATTATCAATGCAAAGTAATCTATTAGTTCCACCAGTAGTTAAATCATTGATGACAAAATTAGAGCCAGAGGGCATGCCTGAGAAGTTAACAATTAAGGTGCTTAATGAAGAGCTAAAGGTTTTAAACGAAAATTACAAAAGAGTATTCTTTAGTCTGTTGAAACAACGCATAGTTACTGAACCTGATAAAAACAGGTATTACGAAATATTTAATTTGGCATTAAGAGAAGGATTTGACTGTAAGTCTGTCTATGTTGATGCTCTTACAAGCGCCGGACGTAAATTACCACCTGCGGCAATTGAATCCTTAAAGCAGTTTACAGGAACTCACGCAGAATTCAACCAATTTGTAGAAAGCAAACAAAAAAGTAAAAAATAATGGGAACATCGAAATCTTATGAAGGGGCTAAAGGTCACCCAAATTGGTCGCAGTTGAGTAGTAGTGTGACTAGAGCCTGCGATACAGGAACTATTTCTAACAATCGTTTAAGTAACGTTACTTCTAACTTTGCGAAGTTTTTAGGCGATTCAAATTTTGGAGGAAGAGGAAAATCCAAAATCGGAGGTCGAGCAGGTATAAAAACAGCACAAAGATTAGGGGGCTTTTTCAGTGACGTAGAATCCAAAGGATTTAGGTCTGCTTTGTTTGGTATCGGTTTTGATGTAACTGATGCCTCTAAACCAAATGAAGCGATAAATTATTTATTAGAGCACTGTGCTGGCGTTGCATCTTCATTAGATGAAACTGCGGCTAAAGCAGCCGAAAGACAACTGCTTGAAGAAATAGGTAGTGAGGCAAAAGATTTCGAGGAATTAGCAAAGAATTTTGAAGAAAAAATAGAGGAATATGGCATTGAGGAACTTTTAATAAAATATTATGCCTATTATATCTACGAGCATTTGTCTATTGAGTTTTACGAGAAACTAATTGAAGAAAAAGGAAAGGCAGCAACATCTAACTTTTATATGCAATTAAAAAAATTTCTTGTTGAAAAAGTAAAAAATATTGCTCGAAAACGAGATCTTAGTAAGGTTGATTGGGCGAGCAAAGAAGGTGATGAGTTAGTCAAGAATATTTTTGAAGATACACTTAAAGCATTTGAAAATTATGAAAGTTAACATTACTACACCAAGAGCTCGAAAAGGCAATTTTTCAGATATTAAACTTGGATATAAAAATGGAAAGGATGAAGATATTCAGGTTCTATTGAACATTGATTTTCAAAATCTATATAAGTTTACAAGAGAGAAAAACGGGATAGGCTTTGATGTTTTTTTAATCGGTTGTTTTGTTTACGGAATTGATATTTTTTTACCAAGAAAGGATTTTTCAGTTGATGGCTGGTCTCGTGAAATTGAAGTTGAATTTCCCGTTGAATCGCCAGATATATTTAACAAAGGAAAAAGTGATTTAGAACAATTGCTTACGTTTCTTACGGGAGATTATTGGCAAATTTCATTCGTCCAAAGAGATGCCACCATCCCTCTTTATATTTTGAAATCTAATGGTAAAGTCTTCAGGGAAACTTTTCGCAAATCATTTAAAAAAGTAAGTCTATTTTCCGGAGGACTTGACTCTTTAGTTGGGGTTATAGACCAATTGGTAACCTTTAAGGATAGAATAGTACTTGTCTCACATTATGATGCTGCTTTCAAAGGTGCAAAATCAGACCAAGATAAAATTAACATGGTTTTATGTAAAAAATACTCTCACTATCATTTACTACAAACCAGAGTAGATTTATCTGGTTATGATGTGAATGGGAACCAAATAAAAAATGAAACCACATTAAGAAGTAGATCGTTTTTATTTCTTTGTCAAGCAATTTTCGTTGCGCATTCAATTGAAGATGGTATTGGAATTTTAATCCCTGAAAATGGAACTATATCACTAAACCATCCTTTGACCCCATCAAGAAGGAGTAGTTGCAGTACAAGAACTGCCCATCCGTACTATCTTATAAAAGTTGTTGATTTCGTTACTAAGCTAGGGTTGAATCATCTCATAAAGAATGAATATGAAATGAAAACGAAGGGTGAAATGTTAGAGGAATGTAAAGACAATGATATGTTAAGAGCCACATATAAAAAATCTTGTTCTTGTGCTAAGCGAGGAACGCGCAAAGATATACGCGATGTGAGTACAGGGACAAATCATTGTGGTATATGTATGCCTTGTATATATAGAAGGGTTGCTCTGCATAAAATAGGGATAGATAATGAAGTTGTGGGTACAAATCTTTTTAATCCTCAAAAGTATCCTTTGGAAAAACTACCCGATGTCCCTGCATTTCTTGATTATATGAGAAATTCTCTCACAATTGAAGATATTGAAAAGAATCTTTTGATAAATGGGACATTACCATTAGATAAAGTAGAACAGTACGCAAGTGTAGTCTATAGAACCCGAAGCCAAATTATAGATTGGATTAGAGACAAAGGAAGTGTTGAGATTAAAAAAAAATTAGGTATTCAATGATAGATGTTCACTGCCATTTTGATATGTCAAAGAATCCCGAAAAATATATTTCGGATAATGAGAAGAAGCAAATTATTACAATAGGAATGACAAATTTGCCAAGCCATTTTCAAATGGGTATAAACCATGTAAGAAGATATAAGTATATTCGACTTGCATTAGGGTTACATCCACTGAGGGCAAAAGAACACGCAAAAGAATACTCGAAATTTAGACAATCCATTAATGAAACGTCATATATCGGAGAAGTAGGTTTGGATTTTTCACGAGAAGGATTTTCAACAAAGGAAATTCAGATTAAAAGTTTTGAGTTTATTCTTGATGCAATAAAAGGCAAAAATAAAATCTTGAGTTTGCATTCTAGACGTGCTGAAAAAGATGTATTAGAAATGCTTATTACCCAAAATATAGAGAATGCAATTTTTCATTGGTATTCTGGTTCTTTGGCAGTCTTAAGAAGTATTGTAAGCTCAGGATTCTATTTTTCGGTCAATTCAGTAATGGTTCAATCTGATAGTGGCAAAAAAATCATAGCAGAAATCCCTAAAGAACTGATATTGACAGAAACAGATTTTCCATATATAAATAACTGTAATATACCTCAAGTACATGAGTATTTGTCTGAATTGTGGAAAGTATCTGTTTTAGACGTTGATAATATCATCAATTCAAACTTTAAAAAATTAGTTAATAAAATACGATAGTATGTATATTTCAAAAATAAAAATTAAAGGATTTCGGAGTTTCAAAGAAAAAGAAATTCTGTTCAATGATGGAATAAATGTTATTATTGGGCACAATAATGCAGGGAAAAGCAATGTATTGAAGGCAATATCTTCAGCTATTGATACACAAAGTTCAAAACGATTAGATGTACATGACTTCAATAAACATACTACACTTGAGGAACTAAAAGCTAATCCACCCAAAGTATCTATTAATCTCACCATTTCTCAAAGTAAAGATGAAGATCCTAATTCAGATGATTTGGTTACTGTTGCAAATTATCTAATAAAGTTGGCATCACCATACGAAGCCTTACTTACATATGAATTTTTCTTACCTGAAAACGAAAGACAAAAGTATATAGACGCTTTATCTGAAGTGGATAATACGAAGAAAGCATGGAAAGTCATCCAACACGATTTCTTACGGCTCTACACTTCAAGAATCTGGGGTGGCGACCCTACATTGCAAGTACAAGCGGATAGTGAATCTTTACAAAAATTCGATTTTCAATTTTTAGATGCTATTCGAGATGTTGAGCGTGATATGTTTTCTGGGCGTAATACACTTTTAAGAGAAGTATTAGACTTCTTTATGGATTATAATATCAAGAATGATGCAACCAAAAGCACAGAGACCAAATTTGCAGAAATAAAAACATTGAAGAAGACCTTTTCTACAAATGCAGATGCACTACTTCAAACATTGCAAGATAGAATGAGGGAAGGCAAGGGACAGATACTTGATTATGCAAAACAAACAGGGGCTTCGTTCAATCACGCGAATCCAGATTTTGACGGAAGTTTGTCGGACGTGGAACTATTTTCTGCACTGAAATTAATCATTGAATATGAAACAGGGATAACGATTCCTGCAACTCATAATGGCTTAGGATACAATAATCTCATTTTTATGTCCTTGCTTTTAGCAAAAATGCAAGTTAATTCTGATGGAAATTATTTAGGAAGTAATGCTAAGGTATTTCCGATTTTAGCAATTGAAGAACCCGAAGCACACCTTCATCCTGCAATGCAGTATAAATTCTTGAAATTCTTAAAAAAGAATAGGGATGAAAAAAAGAAGGTACGACAAGTATTCGTAACTACCCATTCAACGCAAATTACATCGGCTGTTTCTTTGGATGAAATAATTTGTCTGCACAGTGAAAATGATGTTTTGTCGGTAGGATATCCGGGTAAAGTTTTCAGTGAATCGGATGAAGACAAAAAGTCAAAGGCGTATGTTCAGCGATTTTTAGATGCTACTAAATCGGATATGCTTTTTGCACAAAAAGTGATTTTAGTAGAAGGTATTGCAGAAGAATTGCTTTTGGCAACAATGGCAAAGTATATAGGACATTCTTTGGAAGACAGTCATGTTGCCGTGATTAACGTTGGAGGGAGATACTTCAGCCACTTTACAAAGCTATTTGACACTTCTAGCCCATACGCCATACCTAAAAAGGTAGTCTGTTTGACGGATAGAGACCCCAGTAGAAAAAAAAGGAACAGCGGCCAATATTTCGAAAAATGCTATCCTTATGAGTATTGTTGTGAAGTTACAAATTATGAGTATGCTGAAAATGCCGAAGATATTATCAATGCATTTAATGCCAATGCTACCATTCATTTTTTTAGTCAGGACAAGTTGAAGAGTAAGACTTTTGAATATGATTTAATTTTGCACAATCCTACGTTGGATATACTTGTCACGGATTCCATGAAGAACCAAGAAGAAATAAAGGAATTAATGACAAAAAACTATTTCGATGCTTTGAATACATTAAGAACAAGTGCCGAAAATGATAGAATAGCACAATCTTTAGAGGCTTCTTTGTGGAACGAAGATGAAAAGAAAAAAGCATTGGTGGCCTCTCGATATTTAAATTCAGTTGGTAAGGGTGAGAATGCGTTAGAGTTATGTAGTATCTTGGAAGAAAACCTTTTGCTGCCCGCAAATGAAAGAAGAACTTTTGATGTTCCACAATACATAAAAGATGCAATAGAATGGCTACTTCAATAACATCCGCTGATTTAATCCCGATAGAGCAGCATTTTAGAGTATCGGCAGGCCCTGGTGCAGGGAAAACTCACTGGATGATAAATCACATAAAAAACGTTTTATATACATCGTCCCGATTATATAAAACAAGGAGAATTGCTTGCATTACTTACACCAATATCGCAGTTGAAACGATATTAACAAGGCTTGGTTCTTCTTCCGATAGAGTAGAAGTGAGTACTATACATAGTTTCTTATACAAGCATATTGTAAAACCTTATATCCAATTTATTGCGAATGAATACGACCTTGATGTCAGTAGAATAGATGGGCATGACGAAGTAACCATAAGCATAGGTCGAATTATTAATTGGGTTACGAACCATCCTAATGCAAGTTTATTATCGCATCCATATACGGTTAATCAATTGATAAAACTCGAAGATAATATTAATGCTTTAGCCAATTGGTTGTCAAACTTGTCTTTTGCATTTGATTCAACTGACAATTTGGTCATTTCCTGCGATAGAAAATATGCTTATTCTAATGACGCTAATCGGCGATATCTGAACAACAAATGTTTGAATTTATTAGAAACGGATTTGATAAGTCTGAAAAAAGAATATTGGAAAAGAGGAATTTTGCATCATGATGACGTTTTATTTTTTAGTTACCAATTATTAATGAGATATCCATTTATATTGACCATTCTAAGAGCAAAATTTCCTTATTTTTATATTGATGAGTTTCAAGATTCAAATCCTATTCAAGTTCGAATTTTGAAGATGATAGGACAAGCCGAAACGAAGGTAGGAATCATTGGGGATAAAGCCCAATCTATATACGGGTTCCAAGGAGCAGATGCTAGTCAATTTGAAACCTTTCGTTTAGATGGAATGATAGACTATCAGATGTTGGATAACCGTAGAAGTACCAATCAAATTATAGACTGCCTTAATTTGATTCGACCGGGATTTATACAAAACAAGGTCAATAATGCGAACGGTGAAATTCCTCATATTATAGTTGGTAATACAAAATCGGCTCTCAACAAATGCAAAGAACTATGTTCTTCCAATATTGTCCATTCGCTCTCATATAAGAATATTACTTCCAATGCCATAAAAAAAGAAATGGATGTCAATGTTCCCTCAAGTAATTTGCTCAAATCATTATCAGAGAAAGATTCAAACAAAGAAAGGCAATTGTTAGTTTCTGCATATATAAGAGCCATAGAGCTTGCTATGCACAATCGGTTTAAAGAAGCTTTAAAAGAAATTGAAAAAATAATATCAAATAAGGATACTACAAGGAAAAAAGCCTTAAAACATTTGACTTTATTAATTAGCAGGTATCATGAATATAGTAATGGTAGTTTGTTCGATTTTCACAGTTTTATATGTGCAAATATTAAGGTGGTATCGGCGCTTCGAGCAGGAAGAATCCGAGATTTCTACATGGATAATACCTATAAGCAATTAGCAGTATGCGTAAATATTGTTGAAGATAATAGTTTGCATCGGACTATTCATAAATCAAAAGGGGATGAATTTGACAATGTCATGTTAGTTGTTGACAAGGAGGAAGAATTAAGTTTTTTGTTTTCGCCCAACTTGGATAACAACCCAGATCATCGTGTTTTTTATGTTGCTATGAGTAGGGCAAAAATCAGACTGTTTATTTCAATACCGACATTAACAGAGGAAAATAGGGGAAAACTTGCTCAATTACCTTTTATAATATACAATTTAACTGAATAGCTGCCATCTAATACCACACAAAGAATCTGCTGCCACCTTCTTAAAGACGAGGTGGCAGCTTTTTTAGTGCGCCAAGCATGACGAGTATATTTGACTGTGCAAGTCTATTATGGGGCTATCAGTTGCCAACCATTAGCTCAATGCATGGGTGTCCATCATGAGGTGGAATCTGAAGGAAGCCGGCGGCAAAATCTAAGTTTGAGGAATATGAATATCATCATACTGTATGCCATTGAATTGATGAAATTTCATGTGCGATTTCCAGTTCAACTAGCCGAAAAATCTAGATAGTGCAAACCAGTGATGATAGAATAGATATTTTCGTTACATGAAGTTGAGAATAGTATCTCCAAGTAAATTATTGTTATATTTCAGTAAAACATATTCAACTATTTGGGTTGATTAGTATGGAAAACTATTTTCCTCTACATATAGATAGAGGAGCAAAAATAAGCTGAATCAATATTTGGGTTTTAATATAGGAAAGTACTACTTTTTATGATGTTTCCAGATGAGTTCCTTGTATAGATGCTTATTTGATTTTGCATCACAACCCTGGGAAGTAATTCTTCATAACTAATTTGATTTATTTCCATGAAATAACCTCTCCGTTGGAGGTCTTCATATCCTTATCTCCAGTATAAATCGCAAAACATTGTTCTGGCATAGCTCCGGATAGTTTAACCCATTTGGTGAGGCCTTTGAAAAAATCAGATGAATAAGTCGCTCCTGATTTAATTTCGTAGGCATATTGTTTACCTTCAATAGTACGCAATAGATCAACTTCATTACCTGTGCTATCTCGCCAAAAGGTTAGGCTTGGCTCTTCACCTTTGTTGTATGACACTTTAATAAACTCATTTATCACGAGGTTTTCAAATAAGCCACCACGTAAAAAGTGTGTAGAAACTTGGTCAGGGCTTCGGATATCTAAAAGCGAGCAAGCTAATCCTGTGTCTTAAAAATATAGCTTTGGAGTCTTCACCAACCGTTTTGCGTAGTTATTATAGTCTGGTTTAAGCAAATAGCAGTTATAACTTGCCTCTAAAATGGAGATCCACGTTGAAATAGTTGAAACAGCGACACCGGACTCAATAGCTAACGAGTTTTTCCCGATTGCCTTGGACCCGTTACAGTGATAATCGGATACTTTGCAGCCATCTCTAATAACTTGGTCTTTAATACTCTTTCTGTCATATGGAGCACTTTCTTGCAAATTTTCGATTCAAAACCAAATTTGCTAATTTTATAAATTTACAATACAAACATTGCCATGTATGGATGGAGGAAGGTAAGCACAATGTGACCTAATACTGCTCTTTTAGCCATACCAGTTTAAGTGCATTTAAAGAGGATGCCTATACCTCTCTTTCAGTATTTGTTCTAAGTTTAATTTACCTGTATAGAACAATCTTGCTTTGTATTCAATATTGAGCAAATCTAAAAGTCTTGCTAGGTTGAATCCTGTGGCATAGAAATAGGTCGTTTTATCTGTTTCGTACAGCCATTTTTCGGCTTCAAGGTTAAAGCCTTTGAAAAATGAGTTTGAACGATAGCATGTGTCCGTTTTCATTAGTACTGTGTCAGGAGCTTCTTTTGAAAACATGTTATATAAGCTGTACTCAACGTATCTTGCGGTCCCCTCCATAGTTTCATAGGCTGGTTCTATCTTTACAATATCGACACCTAAAGTTTGTTTAGTTTTTTCTCGTCTTTGATCTCTCAATTCAAAGAAAGATTTAATAAGTCTGGTTGTTTTGATACTATCCGTTTCCGCTATGGCTAATAGCAAAAGCCGATTCTCTTCGTCTGCCCATTTTTTAAACCAGTCATTTTCTTTATATAGTTTTTTTAGAGTGGTTTGAGAGGTTGATATAAGATTCTGTTCGTAATAGTGTAGAAACTCCGGGTGTTTAAACTGAAACCCATGAAAATACTCATGGATAATCATTGTAGCCCATTCTTCTGTTGAACTCACTGATGGAATTATTTTTTTCGTTATTTCAACACTACTACAATTCATATATGGTGATCTGTAGTTGTAATCAGAAGTACTGTCTCCTAAGATTATACCAACTGACATGTGAAAAGGAATGCTATCCAAGAGATTGGTTTTGTAAATTTTGGTAGCATTGTTTTCAAATATAAATTTAGCCTCATGTGTTTTAAAGAAACTACTGGTAGGGTTGACAACATAGCAGCTTTTTTCAGTATAATATACTAAGGGAATATCAAATGATTTTTTGTCGAAATCTCTCCATATATTATTGGTTATATAGGGTTTCAGATTGTAAACAAAGTTTATTCTGTTTATGATTTCTGCGTCTTTATCCTGGCATCTGCAGCCAAGGGATACGAATAGTATCATAAATAGTGTAAATACAAATTCTTTCATTATTCCTGGTTTATATAGGGGCTTTTCTAAAAACGCAAAGTTATTTCTTTCTAATCTTGGTATAGCATTCTTAGGGGGTTAGTCGATGATTTACTCTCGAAGTATATAGACCTCAATGGGTGTTAAAACTATTTTAAGATAGAACCTAATCTCCCGTTTTGTCCCGCTCATCTTTAGATTCTTTAGGTTCCATATAATATTAAACCACTAAAGGATCCTCTTTAACACAGGTTGGTAGATTCTTTAGTTAAGAGCTTCTAAACCGATATTCTTCAACAATGGTATGTTTTACTGGTTTTCTTATGATAATACGAGTGGTGCTTTTTTAGTACCTTCGTTATTATGGGTAGATCAAGGGAACGGGAGATGAACGGGACGAGTAAAAGTTATAAGAGAGACATAAGAGAACATAAGAGAACATAAGAGAACATAAGAGAACATAAGAGAGTCATAAGAGAGATATAAGAGGGATATAAGAGGGATGCTTTAGAGATGCAGAATATCAGATAGTTGGAAGCATGACTATTTGAGGCTGGCAGGAGAAATTTGGAAAGGATGGGCGGTTAGATTGTCAATTTTATTTGGCTAATATTTTGTTAGGTCTTAATAATCTATCATTTATAATCATCATCTTTGGATTTATGTGCTGTACTTAGAAAATTTCCTCCTGTCTATCTTTGCCTTTGGTCAATCAATTGATAACTAACACCTCAAGATTACGTAGTAATCATCCGCCAAATTTATCTTCACCCTGATTGATAAATACCCAACATATGTTCCTTTTTTTGGGCATCTCACAACTTCTCTATGACTTTATGGTTACTGTATAATTAGGAAACCTGAAGCTCCAACAGATTTATTCGATATCTATGCAGCCCTATGTGTAATTGTGAGAATTTGTTACATTTGTAAATGTCAGAGTATTTATAAAGATTTCTCTGATTAATGTTCTGAGTGTTTATTATGTTTGCCATATCTCTAGCACTAATCTTATTCAAATCTAAATCATTAAAGAAATGGATAACAGTTATTGGGACAATGTAACAGTGAAAGATGTTGTAAAAGCTATAAAGCTCTCTCAAACAAGTAAAGAAAAACAGGTAGGTGCAAGAAATACTTTTGTGAACTTTAATGGTGAGCATTATCCCGGTAAACATCTTAGGGAGCTAGCGTTTAAGGTGGCTAACAATATGGAAATTCAGAAAGACGACTTTAGTGGTGGAATTGAGACTGTTAATTTCTTTCTAAATCTCGGTTTTTCAGTTCTATATAAGAATGAAGTGAAACGACCTAACATATATACTCAAAATACTATCAATTCTTCTGATAGAATTGATCATATTAGTACTTATAAAAAGAATCTCTCCGTCGTGAAGCAGAAGTGTGCTTTGCAGTTGCATCTGCAAAAATACTATGGATATATTGAAGTAGAGAAGAAGTTTGATTGGCTAAAAACTCCTGATTTAAGTACCTCTGAGCAGGTTCCTGTGTCCAAGGATTACAGAAAGATTGTGACTGCACTATCAGAATATAGAGGTAATAGTGGGTTTATTAAGAAAAATGGTTTTGCCCTTTCATGTGATATTGTTCTCGAAGAGTTTAAACTTATTATTGAGTATGATGAGCGACCGCACTTTAGTAAAGCACGTTCAATAACATTGAAGAATTATCCTTCATCAGTTAAATTGGCATATTCAAAAGAGGATTGGATTCACAGTTGTCAAGAGATAGCTGCAAAGGATAATGATCCTGTAGACCGAGATGAAAGAAGAGCCTTTAATGATTGTGTCAGAGATATTGAGGCCTTTAAAAATGGGTACAAGCTAGTTCGGATTAAGCATGAGCAGATTGATTGGGAGTCTGTTGATGCCAAAGAGGCTTTAAAACGAATTATTCCATTAGTTGATATATAATAATACGTTATGAACCATAAAATAGCACGACTTGTAGTTCATGGAACTAAAAAAGATGGAGCACTATCTCGTGATACGCTTACGAGATTTGTTGAGAAATTTGTTGAAGAAGAGTTCAATAAACGCCATTATGAGTTTGTCTTAACTTACGGTGCTTTTTTGATGTTTGAATTTCCATCCGATCTCTGTGAGAATCTTAAACTTGAGGAGATAGAGAGGAAGCGTATTACCACATTACAAGATATTGCCAGTAATGAAGTCGTTTCATTTTTTAAATCACTTTTACCAGAGGTTTACCAGAAGTTAAGAGCCATTGCTGATTTCTTTTTTGTTGGAATTGATGGATACAACAGCGGAAATGATAACCAAAGAGTTGAGCTGATTGCCGTCTATGATCTTAAGAACGAAACAATTATTCGATGGACTGGAAAGTTTTACCCAACTGAAGATCAAAAAAGAACTTTGATTAAGGTGAATGACCTTAATAGCCATTTTATTGAATTGAATAATCAAAAAGTCTTAATATTTGGTTGCCATGATCTTAATGTTTATCATCCACGCGGGCAGGCTGTAGCTACACCAGATGGTTTTAGGAGGCTATTGGCAGACAAATTTAAGAGGAAGTGTAAGAAATTTAGTCCAGAAGTTGTTTTACAACACCCTCATAAGACTGATTCCCCTCGAATCTGGTTACAATCCTGGAAAGCATTGGAGACTCATCTCCCATCGGTTGCTCACTACGCCAGTGGAATTTATTTTGCGAATTATATGAATGACACTAGTGAGAATATACCTCGTGCGACAATAAATGATGTCCTTGAAATGACTAAGAAAGGCGATGTGGTAGATTTCTACTTTTATAGGGGGCGTCTGAAGTTGATGTAAGTTAAGGGTAGAGGTGTAAGTGAACCTCGCTTGGAATTAGCTTAATTGACCAGTTAGTTTTACGAATAAGCTTAGTCTCATCGGATTTAAGTACTTGTTGGTTTTGGGTGGCAATGCTCCGAAAGAAGGCTTGCCTAATCCCATGAATGGCTAAATCTGTTCCCAAACAGAGTCTTTTTAATTCAAGTTTTGACCATTTTATCCCAGTTTTCTCTTAAACTGGGTTAACTGGTAAAAAAAAAGTCTTTCAAAGGATCATAAATTACAATTTGAAGGCTACTTCATTTGGTCGAAACAGTGGGTGGGAATACTCCGAATTATATAGGGTCGGCTGAAAATTTTTAATTTTCGATTTTAAAGCTGAAAAATTTCCCCGTATGATAAATTGATCATTTAAATCAAAGAAAGAGCCTCTGAGTCATTCGTGGGGAATCGAATAGTAATGACCCAACTTCATTTTTCTTAACTTTGGGAGGATGTTATTTACTTTTATTGAGAATATCTAGGCATGTTTACCAAAGACGACTACTGTAGCTAGTGGAAAGAAAACAGAAATGGTATGAAAGAAGCGATATTATGGAGTGCATTAAAGATGCAAATGCAGACAACCAGTTCATCATTGCCAGAGACAAGTCGGATGGCGGTATCGACTTTGCCGAGGGTAAATACATCATCACTGAGCTGTTTTTGTAGGTCTCTTTTTTGCTTTTGTAAAAGATTTAAGCGACAAAACTAACTACCTACATCAATTATAACACAAATTATATGGGTAAAATTATTATTGAAAATCTGAAAAGTATAAGCAAACTGGAATTTGAAATTCCCACCAGCGGAATTCACGTACTCACAGGGGTCAACGGATCGGGCAAAACAACGTTATTGGCCTGTCTTCAGAGACTAACCGATTCGTATGCTTTTCAAAGACATTTTAGATCCAACAGTAACAGCCAGTTCGACAGCTTTAGAAATTCCAAAATAAGGTATGAGAACAATGGTTCCTTTGTGGAATATACCTACAGAAATACAAGATGGGTTCCTACTCCAAAACGAAAAGCTTCCTTATTAAAGAATATGGGCTTTTCCAATGCTTTTTTGATATCGTCCAATGTAGAACGCTTTTATGTGCAGAATGAAGAATTAAATACCAGGGGCATTCAAGCCGCTCCGGCATTCTACAAAACATCTATGAATGAAATTTTTGACACAACTAAATACACTGAGCTCAGAAGAAAGAAACTGGATGGTCAAGGAAGAGGAAATGGTCGTGCAAACTACGGTTTTCTTTTGCCTGCCATAAGCGTAGGACATCAGAACCAATATTACACCGAAAAGAATTTCAGCCTTGGAGAACTTTTGATCTTAAATGCTTTATTTCAACTTGAAAACATTGCGGACAATTCCCTAATAATGATCGATGAGATAGAACTTGCTTTACATCCAAAGGTACAGGTCAGCTTTCTGATATTTCTTCAAAGAATGGCTGCTGAAAAAAATCTTACGGTGATACTTTCTACACATTCCAGCAGTCTTATAAAGAAGGCATCAAAGCTTATTTATCTGGAGCGCAACTCCACAAATGGGCATGTCAATGTGGAGTACGACTGTTATCCGGCCTTGGCACTGCAAAATATGGTCATACAGGAAGAAGTACAACCTGATCTGGTTCTATTTGTGGAGGATGACTATGCCAAATACATCATCGAACAACTGCTGAACTATTATTTTGGTACATTGGTGCAGCACCGCAGACCCATTATCAAGATACTTGCTGTGGGCGGATGGTTTCAAACACTCCGTTTTACCATTTCATGTTCAAATTACCTGATACCACAAAATACGGGTGTTTATGCCTTTCTGGATGCTGACGCATTACACGATATACTTGCTATACAGACTGATGCAAGCAGGAAACCAAGCCAACAGGAACTGCTCAATCTCTATATCGCCAATCGGGAAAGGATAAAATTTTTGCCTATCACGCCCGAACTGGGGCTTGTTACATTATTAAACAATCAGCCTCGTAACCATTTGCAACCTTTACGAGATATTTTTAATGAAGTTTTTGATATTGTTCAAATTATTATTGATGAACAAAACCGGGGATGGCAGTATCCTCCAAATCCACGAAAGGCAGCCAAAATACGGATAGATTATTACATTGAACGTATAGCAAGCTATACCAACAGAGATGGAAATTATATCAAAATAAAACTGGCAGAATATTATGCTCAGAACTATTGCCCAGTAAACCATCCGCAACTCCATGAGCTGTTTGGACCAATATTCTGATGGTAGCAAACGAATAACTCTATTTGAAATGCCCGGTGCAACGACGATATGTTAATATCAAAATGAAACTATTTTTAAGAAATGAATTATATAGAAAAAGTTGAAAGATTAAAGATTTTGGTTTCTGGTGCATCTACGGATGTAACCATTACCGAAGAACAGGAAAAAGAATATAGGGATTTGAAATATGAACTGAACCAGACTGCAAAGTTTGAAAACAATCAATCCACAGAATTTAAAGTTTGTGCGTCGCTGAAAGAATTCAGAAGGGAAATGCAGGCTAAAGGTGGATATGCCGAACGCCGGAAATACATTAATGAAATCTTCTATGCATTAATTATCGATAAAGATACTCTATTGGACTCTATTGAAGAAATACAGCAGAGTGTCAATTTCGTACATCTCAATTTTTTGCCTAGCGACATTCAGCAAAAGGGAAAGGAAATGTCGGAAGTGTACCTGTATCTCTACTGCATAGAAAATTCACTAAGAATATTTATTGAGCAGATCATGAAAACGAAAGCTGTTACTATTCCTAAAAAAGTGCAGGAAACGATAGACAAGCTTAAAAAAAGTGAACAGGAAAGCAAGTATCTGCCATTGCGTGGAGACAATGATCTGTTTTATTGTGATTTTATAGACTTAGGAAAAATCATAGTAGGCAACTGGGCAATATTTGGTAAATACTTTCCGAGAAAAAATGAGCATTGGCTGAATGTAATGGTCGAAGAGATGTATAAAATTCGTTGCCTAATTGCTCATAACAGTTATGTGGGGAAAGATGAGCGTAATGCACTGAAAGTATACTACAAAAGCATTACTACTCAATTGCAGATATAAATCTTAATAGCGAAACGCTCTCAGATATCAAACGGTTTGTTATATATTTAAAAATTGCATCATTCTGCCCACCTCTATATCCATTCGAGAAAAAGCAAATAACTTTTTGCCCAATTTTTTGATTGATACTCCGATATGGTTATCTCAATAAAGCAGTATGATAGATCCGATATTTCAAATTTTCACAATCGGATTTTCTGTTTTGGGAATGTCCTTTTTATTTAAGAAGGAAAACCACGTAAAAGTAAATTGATTAAGTACTCGTATACTTATAGGCTCATCCTGCCTGTCGGCTGATCTACGTTCTTGTAAGCACTGTGTTAAACGTGCCTAACCTGTTAGCTTACCATTTTGGTACAAAGCGTATCATTTGAACCCTTGTTTTACCCAGTACTTGCTTGTATAAATCCCAATGTTTTAAAATAATAGAGAAAATCCAGATATACTTTTCCTGAATTTATTCAATTCTGATTCATAGAATTTAATTTGTTGACGACAGATAAAATCTCTAAAAATATTCAAATCCTCCTTTTCTTCAGTTGCATTTAAGGAATCAATATACTCAGCTCTATCTTCAGTGAATATTTTAATCAAAGGCTCATTATGGTATAACTGTATATAATTCATTAATAAACGAGTGGTTCTGCCATTACCATCTCCAAATGGGTGAATATTGACAAGATTATAATGAAGATCCGCTGATAGTTTAATTATTTCATCATCAATAACTACATCTATTCTGTTATTTACATTTTTGACCAAATCATCTAATAAGGTTGGCACTTTTTTAAAATCAGGAAAGTATTTTTTATCAACATAAACTTGGGCTAATCTTAAATCTCCCTTAGAAGTATCAAAATTACCAGATATTGTACTAGTCAAAGACCCTGTTGATTTCATTACCAAAGCATTTATCTCTTGAATAAATCCAACTGATAATTTTCGCTTATTTATAGCATCCTGTTTAATTTTGACAAATGCATTAAAATGGTCCTTAACCATTAAATGGTCTGTTAATGGTTTGCCTTGAGCAGTTATATTGTTTTCTAATAAAACTTTGGTATCTGTTTCGGTAAGAGAACATCCCTCAATTTTAGATGAATTATAAACTATTGAAATCATACAAAATTTCTCATAGTCAATCGAATCCATAATTCGTTGATTTATATATTGTTCTCTTAATATGCGAAGTTTATCCCACATTAGTTTTTTCCTGCAAATATACTGAAAAATATCACTTTAGCTGTTTCTCTGTATTGCTCGACCGGGTAGCTTACGCCCTGAAGAACCGTGCGCACGACTTTCACTGTACTCGATTCAGACACTTCCTATCACTATATTCGTATGGTATTAGTACGTTCACTTTTTCGATGATTACATTATAACGCTAAGATATGAACTTTGAGTCACTTACCTCGTCAAATAAGAACCCATTGCATAATCCGGGTTTAAAATTAAGTACCCGATAATTTCAGGAATAACATCTACACATTTGTTAAATTCAAATTGATTCACAAAGTCTAACATCTGTCGGGATATATATTTGCCTGAATTCATAGTTTACAATTTGTTGTGCAAAGGTGAATATCAAGTCAAATCTCAAAATAAAAATACATTCATAAGTCATTATTGTTTAAATGATTACAATGGATATTTGAATCTTAACGCACCACCAATGCAGTGATTTAATGAAATTTGCCTTAATCGATAATTAGCAGTTAGAGGTTAATCAAATAAATTGGAATTCAAAATTTAAGAATTCAAAGAGTAGCAAGCACGAAATAGCTGCCGGCCAATGGATATTGGCTACTGACAACTTGCAATTTTGTACCTTTCGTCTGTCATTTTCACAGCCCATAAAAATGCAGTCATTCGAGAAGTTGTTATATAGTATCGGGCCAAATGTCCAGTTGAATAAGGATGAGATTACAACACTATGCAGTGTGTTATCATTATTGTCGTTGAAGAGGGACGAATATCTGCTTGCCGAGGGGCAGGTATGCGACTTTATCGGTTTTGTGAATGCGGGTGTATTGATCTATTTTAAAACTAAGGAGAATGGCGATGAGGTCACCACCGATTTTGCCTTTGAAGGAGACTGGGTTAATGTCAATTTGAGCAGATTGGCTAGCGTCCCGTCAACCCTCAGTATTCGAGCTATCGAGGAGTGTGAGGTGGTGATGTTGAAGCAAAAGGATTTGAATGACCTTTATCAAAGAATTCCTAAGCTTGAGCGGCTGGGCAGGATTCTTACGGAGCAAGCCTATATAAATATCGTCGATCAAACGGTTGAATTGCAAATCCACTCGGCTAAAGAGCGATATGAGAATCTACTAAAGAGACATCCTAAGCTGTTGCAAAAAGTACCCCTATACCATATTGCCAATTACCTCGGTATCGCTCCTAAATCGCTGAGCCGTATTAGAAAAGAGTTATTCGAATAGATGCATTTGGTAACAAATGTGGAGGAGTTTATCAGATCAGGTGAGAGACCTTTGTACCATAAACTTTAAAATACTTATGGTATGAAATGGCATATCTTAACCCTCGTCATGCTGGTTGTATTCGTGACCAGCGTTGATGCTCAAACTGATTCAGGCAATCATGTTACCCTCGACACGTCTGCAAGAGCATGTGTGTTTACCGGCCCTGAAATGTCTAAGACAAAGCAAGCTGTTGAGGTGGAGAGTCTCTTTCCGATGTTCTTTTCAGGTGGCTATCACTTTTGTATCGGATATAGGTATCATAACTTCCGTGTTCGGATAAGTGTGATTAATGGCGGAGATTATGATGCAGAGCCTGCTGTTACCAAGAACTCTTCATCAGAGTTTAAGCGATATTATAAGACTTCTCCCGGTATCTTTCTGGGTTATAACGTGTGGCATCATCTGGAGGTCTACTCTTACCTTGAGTTACATACGTTCAAAATAGAGCAAAAGAGTACGGGACTAACAAGGGATATTCATAGTAAGGATATCGGAGGCGGCGTGAGTTATCAGTTCTTCTTAGGACCCCATATCTATCTTCAACCGGGTGTCCATGTTTACCTCCGCAGTGATCATGGTGCCAATTTTAATGGAACGGTCTATAATATCCCTAATGTTGATATAGCACCTGTGATTCGTCTGGGATATAGAATATGGGGCAAGTATCAGAAGTAGTCATTAACACAAAAGGGTAGTTGTATAAAGTGTAGGTAAGCTTTATGTTATAGCCAGGAGGTGGGTAAATAGGTGCTAAATAAGAAAGCTGATTTGATTAGCAAGCTGTCTTCTTATCGGTTCATGAATTTCATTGTGCACTTTATCCAGAATGATATATTCATATTCCTTAAAGATTTCGGGTAGCATGCTTAACCTTTCTCCTTTTGCAAAATGTATTATCACATCGGCATCAAGAACAATCTTAGTCTTTTGCATTTGATATGAGATTAAGAAGTTCCACATAATGACCTTCTGAGATTATCTCTTTTTCAAATAACAGACGAGCTTTTTCTCCAAAATCACCTATTATTAGCCCTTCGTTTCCTGGCTCATATAAGGAGGTGTCATATCCATATTGCTTTGCAGAGTCTTTTACTTGAACCCTTAACTCCTCTAATCTAGGTTCAGTGATAAGCTTGCAGCTTTTAAGCTTGATTAGTAGAGCAAGCCGTGAAACCGAATAATACTGTTCCATTCTAATCACGGTGGCTAAATGAACTGTTCTGTTTATTATCTCTTCTTTAGAAATAAAGTCTAACAATCCTTGCTCAGGCATTAGTAATGCTGATGCAAAGAGATCTGCATTGGTCTCGGATTTGTTTTTGCTACCGTCAGCTTGCCTACATATATGAGGTATCGGGTTTTCGTCCAGAAATAGGTGATAGAGTTCGTGGGCAATTGTGAAATGCTGCTGACCTTTTTGATTGTTAGAGTTGATTAGCAGAAATCTTAGCCCATTTGGGGATAAAATGGACATACCATAAAAGTCATTAGATAATGGACTAAATAAAGTAAGGATATTTAGTTTTCGAAGAAGGCTCTTTAGATTTATGGCTTCGTTAAGACTTAGTCCGTTATCAGCACGGAATTTCTTCGCTAATCTATCTGCTGTATCAAGAGTTAACTGTTTCATTAGTTAGGAGATTGTTTAGTTTTATGTAGTTCTTTACAATAGTCTTAAACTTTGCTATCTCTAGCATGTCCTCTGGCGAAAGGTTGTCTACCCTAAAGGCACAAACCAACTTCTCTTTGAATTCAGCTTCATCTTCTTCAAAAAAGTTAGCTAAATCACAGCCATAAAGATCAGCACACTTTTCTAGAACATCAAGTGGTGCTTCACGATCACCAGATTCGTAATTGGAATAGGTTGATCGATTATTCAACCCGAGAAAATTGGCCACTTGCTCTTGTGTGAATTGATTATACTCTCTATATGCTTTTAAATTCTTACCTATTAGCTTGTCCATTTAGTTTGGTTTCTTTGGGATGACTTTATGTGGCAAAGATAGTCACAATCTTTGCTTCGTTGGATTTTCGACACACTTTTTTTATTTGACTCATTGAAGTTACTTTTCAAATATATCTAGTCATACTATAATTCATGTTTGATGTTTTCGATTTCGTGAAATAGGTGTTATATCTCTGATGTTATGGAAACTATTTTCCATGATACCCCTGTTTTGCTCAATGCTTTGTGCTTTGCGCCGGACAATTCAACAACCCGGACCGATGCATCTATTCGAGACGGTTATATGTAGTATCAACCTGATTGTTTAGTTGAATTATGATGAAATTGCCACACTGTGCAGTGTGTAATCGTCGTTGTCTTTGAGGAGGAATGACTACCTGTTTGTCGAGGAGAATGTATACGACTTTATTGGTCTACTCTTATTTTGAGCGATACACCTTTGGGATGGGGTAAAAGAGTACGAGAATAGCCAGAGATATTCAGTATTCGGTGAATAAGGATCTATTCGCCGAATATTCTTCGGTGATTAGCTCTGCTATTCACCGAAAATTGTTCGGAGAATGTCCTAGTCTATTCCTCAAATCATTCCTCCCGGCTGATATTATTCTGCCCCCTAATCTTATAAGATTTACTTTGTTATGAACCCATGTTCAAAATAATCCCTATTTTTGCATCGCTAATTGTAATGTCTTAAAGGAATAATCATGGATATGTATTAATTGGACTTCATTGGATAGTCATTGTGAAATAGTCTGTTAACTAAGACTTTGTTGCAGACAGTTTACATATCCGGTATTGGATTTAATTAATGGTAAGAACAATAGGAAAAATGATACTCAATATGGGAAATAAAAGAATAGTAGTGATAGGAGGTTCGGCTGCCGGTCCTAAAGCAGCTTCAAGGGCAAGACGCCTTGATGAGGAGGCTGAAATAACGATTATTCAGAAAGCATCGGATATGTCGATGGCTTCATGTGGATACCCCTATTTTGTTGGGAAATTCTTCGATGATCGTAATCAGCTGTTATGCTCACCGGCAGGAGTGGTTCGTGACTCTAAGTTTTTCTTGAATGCAAAGAATATACGAACTTTTGTAAATACGGAAGTGACTCGTATTAATCGTGAAGAGAAGACAGTGGAGTTTAAAAATCTGATTACCTCAGAAACCTCATCTTTATCGTATGATAAGCTGATTATTGCTACGGGCGCTTTCCCCAGAAAGCCGCCTGTGCCAGGTATTGATCTGAAAGGGGTAACCACGCTTCAGTCGCTTGCTGATGCCGATTACCTCAGAAAAATAAGTGATGAAGGGGTTATAAAAAAGGCTGTTGTTATAGGTGGCGGGCTTATTGGTATTGAGACCTGTGAAGCGCTGCACCTGGCCGGAATAGAGATTACTCTTGTTGAATTATTGCCACAACTACTCACCTTTCTTGATAAGGGGATGGCTCGTTTGGTCGAAAAATATGTGCAGACTAAGGCGAACGTCATTTTAAGAAATGGAGTCTCTGAGTTCATTGGTGAAAACGGACAGTTAAGGGCTGTTAAGTTGCAGGATGGCAGTGAGGTGCCTTGTGAGCTGGCTGTCGTGGCTACCGGTGTTATCCCAAATTCGAAGCTGGCTAAAGAGGCTGGTTTGATGATAGGTGAATTGGGAGGTGTTGTAGTTGATTCGTATATGCAGACCTCTGATAGTGATATCTATGCCATCGGCGATTGTGTGGAAATACCAAATTTGATTTCTGAAAAGAGTGTCTTGGCTCCTTTTGGTGACCTGGCAAACTTGCAAGGTAGGGTTGCAGGGGAAAATGCTATAAAGGGTAATACTGCTGAGTTTAAAGGAACTATTCAGACAGGTATTTGTAAAGTATTTGATTATGGGGTTGGTTCAACGGGGCTTTCTGAACAGAATGCTGCTAGACATGGCTTCGATAACATTATGACAGTTGTCAATGCAAGTTCAGATAAGCCGGGATTTATGAATGGCCTCCTCCTGATTACAAAGTTGATCGTTGATAAGTCGACTCAACGTATTCTTGGAGCCCAGGTGCTAGGCCCTGGCGATGTAAGCAAACAATTAGCGATCTGGGCTATGGCCATTAAGGGAAAGTTAACTGTTGAGGATATGGTAAATGCCGATTTGCCATATGCTCCTCCATATTCATTAGCTATTGATCATAGTATTGCAACCGCTCACATTATGCAGAATAAACTTAATGGCCTATTCAATGGAATATCGGCTGAAGAATTAAAAAGGAAGATAAAGGCTAACACTCCGATGTTCTTACTGGATGTTCGTAACCCGAATGAATATGAGGCCTCTCATTTGGGAATAGGAGAGAAGCTTATCCCTTTAGGGCAGTTAAGAGGTCGCCTCTCTGAACTCCCTGAAGATAAGGATACCGAGATAGTAACCTGGTGTAAGATTTCTCTACGAGGATATGAAGCTGCCCGTGTGATAATGGCTCAAGGTTATACCAATGTTAAGGTCTTGGAGGGTGGCATTATGGGATGGCCTTGGTAGCTTTCGCTTTTTAAATTAATACGTTAAGCCTAATTGCCAAAGTGGAATGATGTTCAAGAAACCATTTTCTATGTCGTCTTTTACGATATATCCGTTTTCAACGTCTTTAATCTGTTTCTGTCCTTTGTTCTTACCTCCCACTTCAAACGTTTTGTCATCAATAAGGAAGTCTACTAAAGGCGATGCAAAAACATTATGTTTTACGCTCATTTGATTTAAAAAGAATGTTTCTCTGACATTTCCGATATTGACTGTGTCATAACCTAGGTTGTATAGGAGGTTTGTGTTATCTATATAAATCTTATTAACCTTACCTAATCCCCGAATACCATCAGTATTGTCGCGCAGCTGGGCTATCATGCCTGCTTCCTCGATATACAGACAATAATCTGAAATAATATTGCGACTGGCAGACAGCATTTCTGCTATTTTGGTCATATTGGGTTTGAATGGAGCATTTTTAGAGATGATAGCAAGCAATTGTTTTAGCTTCCTTCCGGTGGCCACATTCATATTAGCATACATCGGAATATCATTTTCCAAAGTGTGATTGATTATCTGCCTTAAACGTATTTCAAAATCTTCCTCTAACGCAAATGGATAATAACCTCTTTTCAGATAATCAGCAAATAGAGGTAAGGGGCGTTTCAAATCTGTAATTTCTACTTTATGTTGCAATATTTCTTCCAGAGAATATGTCTTTGCTGAAATATTATGGAACAACTGCAAGTATTCACGGAAGGACAAGCCTTTCATATAGTATATAACGGCTCTTCGACTTAGATCAGAAGCTCCTTTTTTAATATCCAAAACAGATGAGCCTGTAAAGACCACTTTCAACTCTTTATGATAGTCATAAATCAGTTTGAGTTCCTTTTCCCAATCTTTATATTTATGGATCTCATCAATAAATAAATACTTGCCTCCATACTTAACAAAGGTGTCGACCAGCTCAGTAATCCGATGGTCTACAAAATAGAAATCTTCTGCTGATACATAAAGTGTTTCAGAAGGATTCAGTTTCTGCTTGATATATTGCAAAACTAAAGTTGTTTTACCCACACCGCGAGGACCTATAAGTCCAATCATTCGGTTTTGCCAATTGATCTCATAGTACATATAGCGTAAGAATCCGGTGTCGGCTTCTTTTATCAGCTTATTGGAATATTCAAACAGCTTCTCCATATCATCTGACTTTCTTGCAAAGATAGTGTATTCGCACTCTTGAAGTGCGATTTTCGATAGAATTTGCACTCTAGAAATGCGAAATACTGTTGATTTCGCATTTCTGAGGTGCGATTGTCGATTAATTTAACTATTCAATCTCAATATCCCATACCCCGCAAGCCCGCTCTAATTCAACCAGTGCAACAGAGAAGTTGTAAAGTGATTCCTGATAGGCGATCTGATTGTCGTAATAGGTGCGTTTGGCATTCAGTAGTTCGGTCATGCTTGTCTCCCCTCGTTCGTAGCTATAGACCTTCTTCTTAAAGATATACTCTGCCTCACTAAGCAATCCGTTATCGAACTGCTCAATCTGGCGAAGTGCTGAGAGATACCTGCTATAGGCCTGAGCTACCTCTGTCTTTATTTGCAGTTCGATGGCCTCATATTGCATCTTACTCTGCGAAACAGATAGTTGGGCTGCTTTCAGTTCTCCTTTGTTGATATTTGAGAACTTTAGCGGAACACTGATCCCTGCAACGATGCCCTTAAATGAAGGAGCAGGTGCCAGCTCATTACGTACCTCTGAGGAGTAGCTTCCTCCGACACTCAATCCCAGATCGATGAACCTGTTAGCCTTTGCTAAGCGAAGGTTATTCTGCGACATCTCCTGTGTCTTTATGGCCATTTGTATGTCTGTTCGATTGGTTTGAGCCAGCATGATAAGCTTTGCTATATCGAAGTTACGTTTAGGTAACAGCAGGCTTCCTTGAATTGAATCGGGCAGTTGTAGTGTGTTGATGCCCTGTAACATCAGTAGATTAAATAGGCTCTCTTTAAGATCGCCTTCATAAGCATATATCTCATTCTGCATCGATTGAGCCTCAAGTTTTGACTGTCGGGCATCAACCTCCATAATGGTTCCTGCCCTTAGTCGAAGACTATCTGCGTGAGCCAGCCTATACATCTGTCTGAAGGATGAACGTTGCAACTGGAAAATATGCTTCTGTTTGACGGCTGATAAGTAGGCTATGGTGGCATCGGCTCTTAGGTTACGAAAGTAATCCTCAAGCAGAACTTCGGCAAGCTCTTTCTCGCTTCGTGCCACGTCCATTCTAGCACCTCGTTTACCTCCCAACTCCAATGTATAGCTTAGTCCGGCATCAATGTTATATCCCATCTGAAGATCCCAGTCCTGATTGTTTCCATAACCAATTGAGAGCTCCGGGTCGGGAATTACTTTTGCTGCCTGCATTTTAGCTTCTGCGATATCAACATTATACTTCTCGGCCAGATAACTGATATTAGCACTCTTGACCCGGGTCATATACTCCTTGTATGTCAAGATGGTGGTCTCCTGGGCTAATGATGTAACCGAGATGGTGGTTAATGTTATGAATATTATTGTTTTAAAGAACTTCCTCATGATTCGTTTGACTGTTTAATACTCTTTTTTCCAAGACATAGTAAAGGGTAGGCAGGACATACAGCGTTAGAATGGTTCCGCAAAGCAGTCCATAGACGATAACCGTAGCCAGAGGGCGCTGTACATCTGATCCGATACCTGTTGAGATAGAGGCGGGGAGAAGTCCTAAGACGGCCACCGTGGCTGTCATCATAACAGGACGAAGACGGTGTGATGCCCCTGAGATAACAGCCTCTTTTAGTTCTGTGCCTTTCTTTCTCAGGTTATTGATGTGTGAGATCAGAATAACTCCATTCTGTATAAAGACTCCAAACAGAGCGATAAAACCAACAGCCGATGATACGTTGAAGGTCATGCCCCGTAGATAGAGTGCCAGCATACCACCGAAGACGGCAAGGGGTAGCATACCGATTAATAAACCTGCCTGACGGAACTTACCAAAGGTGAAGAATAACAATAGGAACATCACAGCCAGTGTGATCGGCAATATGACTGCTAAACGACTGAAGGCTCTGTTTTGGTTCTCTAGCTGACCATCCCAATGAAGCCGGAATTTAGTGTGATCATACTTGACAAATTGTTCGATCTTTGATTGAGCCTCGTTATGGAAGGATGTTAAGTCACGCCCGCGTATGTTCAGACTCACGGTAACAAAACGTTGGTTCTTTTCTCTTGAGATCATGCTTGCTCCTGTGGTTGTCTTAACTTCAGCAACGGCTGAGAGGGGAATCATAGCACCAGATGCTGAGGTAAGTAGTAACGCTTCAATCTTCTCCGGAGTGTTACGGGAATCCTCGGTATAGCGGCATATTACATCATATACTTTACTGTCAATGAAGACTTGTGAAACCGCTTTACCACCCATAGCAACCTCTATCAACTCTGCAACATCGGCTACATTAAGTCCATATTGGGCAATCTTATCTCTGTCAGCGATGATCTGCAACTGCGGGATAAAAGGCTCTTCGGCGATGCCTACATCAACTGCACCCGGAACTTTTTCGATGACCTGTTTAACTCCTTCCGCAATACGGCGGCTTTCGGTCATGTCATCTCCATAGATCTTAATAGCCATATCGTTATGGGCACCAGCCACCTGATCCATTACCATATCTATGATAGGTTGGGTAAAGCCGATGCTATAACCCGGCATGGTATCAGTCATCGATGCCATATCGGCAATCAAGTCTGACTTTTTTCTTCCACCTTTCCATTCATCGTAAGGCTTCAACCCCACCATCACCTCGATATGTGAGAATGAGA
>MTLC01001851.1_pt3 | contig 29683 bp, 22 predicted proteins | sample 1982451 | NCBI WGS metagenome assembly MTLC01 (sample SAMN05710165, study PRJNA340218) | biofilm metagenome | isolation source: sample SPH anode biofilm adapted to +100 mV | place: USA | collected 2012-02-03 | reverse complement strand
AGGGAGAGGATAGGGAGAGGCATAAGAGGAGAACAGGAGGGGAACAGGAGAAACGAGAGAGATACAAGAATACCGGGTTTCGATTACGCTCAACCACCCCCATCGGAGCCTGAGCGGAGTCGAAGGCGGGGAGCAGGGAGGCGGGGAAGCGGAAATAGAGATGATGTGTCAATATGGTGAACTTGGCCTCTTATTTGATAGAGATATTAAAAAGTCATAAAATGAGAAAGGCTATCCTATTAGTTTTTGCTTTTACAGCTGTTGCAAGTCAGGCTCAACAGTTGAATAAAGCATTTAAAGCAGGAGAGCAATTAAGCTTTCGTTTTTTTTATGACAGCTGGCTTGCTGACATTACGGCAGGAACTGGTACTACAACGATATCTGAGGAGATAGAGGAAGTTGATGGTAAGAAGGTCTATCACATAATTGGTCAGGGAAACTCGAAAGGAGCATTCAATCTATTTTTTAAAGTTAATGATCGTTTTGAGAGCTGGGTAGACACTATTTCTCTTTTACCTGAGCAGTTTAAACGAAGAACCAGAGAGGGTGGATACGTTTATGACGATGATGTTTCATTTAATCATCGGGCGAAATATATACGTAGTCGCAGAGCTGTAAAGGATATTCCTGAAGGAACCCGTGATGTTGTTTCGGCTTTTTATTATGCAAGGAACTGGAATCTTGAGAATCTTAAAGTTGGTGAGATCTATAAAGTTTCTTTTCTGCTTGATGACTCTGTCTATACCTCCGGAGTAAAATTTTTAGGTCGTGATACGATTAGGATTGCTGCGGGTAGATTCGCCAGTTTAAAATTTAAACCAATGGTGATCAAGGGTAAGGTGTTTAGCGATCCTTATCCGATGACTCTTTGGATCAGTGATGATAAAAACAGGCTCCCTTTATTGGCAGAGTCTAAGATTGTTGTAGGGAAAGTAAAGATGGAGTTGACCGGTTTTCGGGGATTAAGACATGAACCGGAATCGCGATTGGGGCCTTAGTTATCTGTAGGGGTTTAACATTCAGTTTTCTGAAACTTTTATTTTCAATACCTTTGTAGGTTGTCGACTGTTTTAGCCCGACAATTACTTGAGGTGATTTTTATTTATGATTAAAATCCATACAGATTAATATATGCTTAGCCTTTTAAAAAAATTCTTTGGCACTAAGTCAACCCGTGACTTAAAGGAGCTAACTCCGTTACTGGAGAAAATTAAAGCAGCTTACGATAAAATTAAAAGCCTCGATAATGATCAACTTAGGGCTAAAACCTTAGAGTTTAAAGCGTTTATCGCGAAATCCATAGAAGTCGAGGAGACCAAAATAGCCGCCTTGAAACTTGAAGTAGATCAAAATTATGATCTTGAGGTATCTCAAAGAGAGGCAATTTATACTGAAATAGACGCTCTTAAAAAGGTGGTAACCGATAAGATTGAAGAGGCTCTTATGGAGATTCTTCCTGAAGCATTCTCAGTGGTAAAGGAGACCGCAAGACGATTTAAGGAGAAAGAGTGGGTTGAGGTGACTGCTAATGAACGTGATAGAGATCTTGCTGCAAGACGAGATAATATTGTTATTGAAGGTAATACTGCAAAGTATCGTAACTCATGGATGGCCGGAGGAAATCTGATTACATGGGATATGATGCATTATGATGTTCAGCTAATCGGTGGGGTTGTCCTGCATCAAGGTAAGATCGCTGAGATGGCAACCGGTGAAGGTAAGACGTTAGTTGCTACACTCCCGGTTTATTTGAATGCTTTGCCCGGCAAGGGTGTTCATGTGGTCACGGTGAATGATTACCTGTCAAAACGTGACTCTGAATGGATGGGGATGTTATTTGAGTTTCATGGTATGCGTGTTGACTGTATCGACAAGCATGAACCGAACTCTGACGCTCGTAGAAATGCCTATCTTGCTGATGTTACCTATGGTACTAATAATGAGTTTGGTTTTGACTACCTGCGTGATAATATGACTGGTAATCCTTCTGAGTTAGTGCAACGTGAGCATAACTATGCTATAGTCGACGAGGTTGACTCTGTATTGATTGACGATGCAAGAACTCCGTTGATTATCTCTGGACCGACTCCAAAAGCTGAGGATCAGCTATTCGCAGAGATGAAACCTGCTGTTGAGCGTATGTATGAGTTACAGCGTAAGCTGGTGACCAAGATCATGGCTGATGCAAAGGTGTTATTGCAGAATGCAAAGAATGATGATGAAAGAAAGCAGGCTGGTGAAATGGTATTCCGTGCACATCGTGGTTTACCAAAGAATAAGGCGTTAATTAAGCTTCTCTCTGAAGAGGGTGTTGGAGTTTTAATGCAGAAGACAGAGAACTTCTACCTTCTTGAGCAAGGAAAGAACATGCACATCATTGATGATGAGCTTTACTTTGTCATCGAAGAGAAACAGAATTCAGTTGACCTTACCGAAAAAGGGCTGGATTTTCTTGGTGCTGCATACAATGACTCTGATTTCTTTATTCTTCCTGATGTAGGAGCCGTTATTGCTGATTTGGATAACAAAGCAATGAATGAAGAGGAGCGAATCAATGCGAAAGATGAATTGATGCGCAACTATGGAGTTAAGGCAGAGCGTGTTCATACGGTAAACCAATTGGTCAAGGCCTATGCAATGTTTGAGCGCGATATTGAGTATGTTGTCTTAGATAACAAGATCAAGATCGTGGATGAGCAGACAGGTCGTATCCTTGAAGGCAGACGTTATTCTGATGGATTACATCAGGCGATTGAAGCAAAAGAAAATGTAAAGGTTGAAGCTGCTACTCAGACTTATGCCACCATCACTCTTCAGAACTACTTCCGTATGTATAAAAAGCTTGCCGGTATGACGGGTACTGCTGAAACGGAGGCTGGTGAGTTTTGGGATATCTATAAGTTAGATGTTGTGGTAATTCCTACCAATAGGCCAATTATCAGAAAAGACCATGATGATTTAGTCTATAGAACTAAGAGGGAGAAGTATAATGCTGTTATAGATAGAATTGTTGAGCTGGTCGGAAAGGGTCGTCCTGTCCTGGTTGGTACAACCTCTGTTGAGACATCCGAATTACTCAGTAGGATGCTTAAGCTTCGTAACATCTCTCATAACGTACTGAATGCTAAGTTGCATGCTCGTGAAGCAGAGATCGTTGCTTTCGCAGGAAAAGCGGGTACAGTAACCATCGCCACGAATATGGCGGGTCGTGGTACTGATATTAAGCTCGGTCCTGGTGTAAAAGATGCAGGAGGTCTCGCCATTATTGGTACTGAGAGACATGATTCTCGTCGCGTAGACCGTCAGTTACGTGGTCGTTCTGGTCGTCAGGGTGACCCGGGAAGTTCTGAGTTCTATGTATCTCTTGAAGATGATCTGATGAGGCTCTTTGGTTCTGAGCGAATCTCTGGTATCATGGATCGACTTGGTATGAAAGAGGGCGAGGTTATTCAGCATAGCACGATTACCAAGAGCATTGAGCGTGCGCAACGTAAGGTTGAAGAGAATAACTTTGGTACTCGTAAGAGATTGTTGGAGTATGATGATGTTATGAACTCACAAAGAGAAGTAATCTATTCACGGCGTAGAAATGCGCTGTTTGGAGATAAGCTTCAGATTGATATCAGCAATATGATGCAGGATGTATGTGAGTCGATTATTAATGAACATCACGATGGCAGAAACTTCGAAGAATTCCGTCTTGATCTGATTAAGCACTTAGCTATTGATGCTCCTTTTACAGATAAAGAGTATTTCGGTGGCAAGGTGGATGCTTTGACCGATCAGTTATTTGAGAAGATTTATAACCGTTACAAAGAGAAATGCGGTCATATTGCTACATCATCTTATCCCGTTATAGCTGATGTCAGAGAGAATCAACCTCAATATGAGTATATCTCAATTCCGGTGACTGATGGATTGAAATCAGCCAATATTATAGTTCACATATCGAAGGCACTTGAAGATAAGGGACGTGAAGTGGTTCTTAGCATGGAGAAATCAGTGGTTCTTTCTACTATTGATAATGCATGGAAGGAGCATCTTCGTGAGATGGATGATTTAAAACAGGCGGTTCAGAATGCATCGTATGAGCAGAAAGATCCGCTCCTGATCTACAAATTCGAATCATTTGAGCTTTTCTCAAAGATGGTAGGGCGTGTTAACAATGAGATTGTTAGCTTCCTTACTAAGGCAAATCTACCGGGAGCTGACGCTCCTATTAGAGAGGCACAGGCACCTAAAAGAATGGATACGAGTAAGATGAGGCAAGAACGCACAGATCTACTCTCTCAAAGTAATCCTACAAAAGAGAATGCAAAGCCATCGCCTGTTAAAGTGGAAAAACATGTGGGTAGAAATGACCCCTGTCCCTGTGGAAGTGGTAAAAAATTTAAAAACTGCCACGGAAAAGAGGAATAAATGGTTAATAGATCTGAGGTGCGTTAAAGAGTAAGTTAACGTGCCTCAGGTTTTTGTATTTAACTTTGTATTAGAGGGTACTGAAATATAGAAGTTGAAGTACATCTTAGAATGATTTAGTAATAATCGGGTTTGTTCTACTTAATAAAAAGTTAATCAGATGAAGTATAATCGTATTTTATTAAAGCTCAGCGGTGAGTCTCTGATGGGCGATCAGCAATATGGTATTGATCCAAATCGGTTGACTGATTACGCTGCCGATATAGCAGCAGCTGCATCCATGGGTGTTCAGATTGCCATAGTTATTGGTGGTGGGAATATTTTCAGAGGATTACAGGGTACTGCCAAAGGTATGGATCGTGTACAAGGAGATTATATGGGAATGCTAGCCACTCTGATAAATAGTATGGCATTACAGGCTGAACTTGAGAAGCAGGGAATGAAGACACTACTGCTCGGTGGGTTAGAAGTAAAGCCGATCGCAGCGCCTATGTCTCGCAGAGATGCTATTGCCGGATTGGAAAGAGGAGAGATTGTTATTATCAGCGGTGGAACAGGAAATCCTTATTTTACAACGGATACTGCCTCAGCCCTTCGTGGAATTGAGATTAAAGCAGATGCAATGTTAAAAGGAACCCGTGTTGATGGTGTCTATACTGCCGACCCTGAAAAAGACCCTAATGCTGTAAAATATGATCAGCTATCGTTTGACGAAGCATACGAGAAGAACTTGAAGATAATGGATCTTACCTCGTTTACTCTTTGCCGTGAAAATAATCTGCCTATTGTTGTTTTTGATATGAATACCAAAGGTAATCTGGTTAAACTTCTTAATGGTGAAGTTTCCGGAACCCTGGTCGCTAATCTGTAATTTACTGTAACGAATGCAAAAACCATCCATTCCCAAAGGTACCCGTGATTTTTCTCCATTGGTAACCGCTCGAAGAAATTATATTTTTGATACCATCCGCTCGGTTTTTAAAATCTATGGCTTTCAACCCATAGAGACACCTGCCATGGAGAACCTCTCTACCTTAATGGGAAAGTATGGTGAAGAGGGCGATAAGCTCCTATTTAAAGTGCTTAATTCAGGTGACTTTTTAAAAGAGGTTGATGATGACCTTCTCAATACAAGAGATGCCAATAAGGTTGCTCCGAAGATTTCTGAGAAGGGGTTAAGATATGACCTAACTGTTCCTTTTGCCCGGTTTGTAGTGCAATACAGAAACGATATCACATTTCCCTTTAGAAGATATCAGATTCAGCCTGTTTGGCGCGCTGACAGGCCTCAAAAAGGGCGATACAGGGAGTTTTATCAGTGTGATGCTGATATGATCGGTTCAGACTCGTTGCTCAATGAAGCCGAACTTTTAATGATGGCCGATGAGGTTTTCAAGCGTCTTGGATTAGGTATTGTAATCAAGCTTAATAATCGTAAGATTCTGGCAGGTCTGGCTGAGATGATTGGCCATCCCGATAAATTGATTGATATCACAACAGCTATTGACAAACTTGATAAAATCGGATTGGAAGCTGTAAAAAGTGAGTTAGCCGAAAGAGGACTAACAGATGATGCTATTACAGCTCTTGACCCGGTCTTTTCTTTGAATGGATCTACTAAAGAGAAGATTTCAGGATTAAAGGAGTTGTTGATTAATTCTGAAATTGGTCTTCAGGGGATTTCTGAGATGGAGGCTGTTTTGGATTATGTTAAACTATCAGAAATAACTTCTGAAATCGAGTTTGATCTTACACTAGCCCGTGGTCTTAACTATTACACCGGAGCTATTATAGAAATTAAAGCTACAGATGTTGCCATTGGAAGCATCAGTGGTGGCGGGAGATATGATAACCTAACCGGTATTTTTGGTCTGAATGGTGTATCGGGTGTTGGGATCTCTTTTGGAGCTGACCGAATCTACGATGTCATGGAGCAGACAAATAAGTTCCCTGAACAATTAGGAAGTCAGACCAAGGTAATGATCTCTAATTTCGGTCCTGAAGAGGAGAAAAAAGCGCTTTCGTTGATTATTAAGTTACGCAAAGAGGGCATCGCAAGTGAGGTCTATCCGGATCAATCAAAGCTTAAAAAGCAGCTCAATTTTGCAAATGCCCGAAATATACCTTATGTCGTCATCATCGGTGAGGATGAGATTCAGAATGGTTATTATACCCTAAAATTGATGCAGGAGGGAACACAAGAGAAATTCTTTGATGCCTCAGATTTGATTGAACGACTGAAAAAGGATTAATTTTTTCGATTATATTTATATTATCCCTCTGAATAACCGTTTGTGGTTCAGAGGGATCTTTTTTTTATTGACATAGGGTGAGTGTAACTGATTTCTTGCATGATAATGCTAGTGAGTTAGTATCATTTGATCTTTTATTATCTCTGTTTTTCCAGTTGGGGTATAGATTTGTAGAATAACATAATAATAACCTGTTGGAGAGGGATTACCAGCTTCATTCAATCCATTCCAGGAGTAGGTGTTTTCTGTTCCTATTAATTCATGGCTTATTAAAGTGACGATTTTTCGTCCATCTATATTGTAAATTGTTAATGTGGCAAAGGAGCCAGGGTAGGAGGGTATAATTTTAAATGAAACAGAGTGATCCAGATTAGGTAATTCAGGTGAGAATATTTTAGGTGAAATGAGCAGTTGTCCATTACCATTTGGAAGTGCACAGTATTGTGAGTTTAGGTATCCTGGGGTGCCATATTGTACATTCGTAGCAGCCGGTTGCCAGTTCGTAGTCTCATTGGTAGCTCGTAAGGGATTGACTCTTTCAAGAGCAACCCCATCGAATGAGTTGATTAATGAAGGATATAGTTCTGATGAGTAATTAAAGGAGTCAATCGCAACTAATGGATTGTTAGCTAGTGAAAGAACGATTGATCCTGCTACTGAAGAAAAATCAGGTAGGTTATCGCAGGTGATGAGCCTCTCTTGATAAGGAATATTGTAGTGTTCCTCCAGATTTTTTGGTTTACGTGAAAGTAGAAGGTATTCATGAGGGTTTATTGTGATTTTGGGAAGACTTATAGTTGTTATTTCTGAGGAGGCAGAGTGATAGCTGAGGATCATTCTATTTAAATCGAAGAACTTGTCTGAGTTATTTACCAGTTCAGTATAGTCAGTCTGGTTGTTAAATGGATTAGTAAGTATTTCGTTTATAATGATATTACTTCTGCTGGGCATCAATGGTTTTCCGAGGACAATAGAGATAGGAGCATTAAGACTATTACCTGCACAGTCTGAAATAGTATCGGTTATAGTTAGAGTATAAGAGATCAAAGAGTCTAAAGGCACATTAGTTGTAAAGAGGATCTCTTGATTTAAGGGCTTAACAAAGGTGACAGCTGAGATCGATGATGTAGGTGGAGTTAATGAAAATAGGAGATATGGGTTTATACTTGTAGAGTCTAGGGTTTCTGAGGCTGTTAATTTAAAATGAAATGAGTCAATCCATCGGGTTCGTAGAATAATTGGTGTGTTAATATCAGGGTTATCAGCTGAGACAGAGTTTGTGGCGCCCGGGGTTCCTCCTTTTTTGGCTATTGAGCTTTTCCAGTTAGCAACTTCACAAGGGTTGGCCGGATCGATCAATTCGAGTGACCATCCGCCCTCTTTTTTCGTATCCGGATAATGTTGTTCCGGTGAATAGGCAACCGAATGGATTAGATTTCCAATAGAATCGTAGAGTGCAATGGTAGTTCCTGTATTTGGTAATGATAAGGATTTTAGATAGATAGTATTTTCATTATTTGGATAAGTCATGCTATCAGCGACAGAGGTTACTATTGCATATTGTTTTGGTTTTAGTATGAATGATGGGATTTCTTTTGTAGTTGTACCTATTGATAATCTCCAGGCATCGAGGTTAAGAGGTTGGTTACTTCGGTTAAAAAGCTCCAGATATTCAACCGGGGGTAGCCCGACCTGGGGTTCCGGATCTGCCATTATTTCATTGATTAGTATGTCGTAGCAGTTTAATTTCCATGAGATTAGTTGGAGTGTAGTGTCATGAATCATGTTTCCTTCTTTATCATAGATATAGGATAAATGCAGTGGGATGTACTGTCCATAGTTTATCGCTGTATCAAAGGTTAGTGAATAGGTGTTTTCTTTTGAGAGCTTAGCTATTTTGTTGGGATATCGAGGGGGTTCATGTATGGAGTAGTTATATATCTGAAAGGTTGAAGAGGAGTCTGTTGGTTCAGAAAATTGAACAGAAATGGATGAAGGGGGGTGTAATTGAGCATGAATGATTGAGGGGGGGATGTTATCGAATTGATGAGCTTGTATGACGATATTGTCGAAGAAGAAGTTTTTGCTATTGCTTGATGTATATCTACAGAGGATCCCGAAGTAACCTGTAGTTAGGGTAATTGGATAAAGGGCTGAAGCCTGGCAGGTATAATAATTCTGAGATGTTGATTTAGTATATAATTTCCAGATGCTTTTATTAATAAGCGTTACCTTAATTGTGAAGGCAAATGAAGTTGCGATTAGACCAGAAGGGCTGCTGCACAGAACAGAATCGATCTGATTAATTCTGACGATTAATTTGATGGCGTCATTTGCACCTGCTTCTCCCAGTTGAACCCAAATACCATCTGGTAATGAATCTAGCGTAGAGTGTGTGACGAGGAGTGCAATTCGGGCATTATTATTGGAGGAGGGTGAGAAAGGCATTTTAACAAAGAACTCCCAATCGATGTCTGGTTTATCAGGATTAATATTGGTTACCAGATAGGCCGATCCGGTTGCGGAGGCATTTAGTTGGAGTTGATAATTGTCATTAACTACAAATGATGAATCATTTCCAAACCAAAGCGGACTTTGTGTAAAGTTGCCATCAGTGAAGTTGTCTATGAGAAAAGCTTGACTATATGTCAAAAGGGGTGAAATAAAACAAAATAGAAAAGCGAAACTTAAGGATTTCATTGCAAGAATATTAAGGGTTAGGAACGGTTTAAGGTTGTGAAAGAAGACCGTTTAAAATTACTATTTTTGCAGTGCCAAAGTGATAATTACTAAAATTGACAGAAATGAAGATAGCTGTTGTTGGGGCTACGGGGTTAGTGGGCTCGGTGATGTTGAAGGTATTATCTGAAAGTGATCTTCTTAGTGAGGCGGAGGTGTTGGTTGTTGCTTCAGAGAAGTCGGTTGGCAAAGAGTTGATATATAATGGGAAAGTGTTGAAAGTTATTGGGATGGAGAGTGCCATTGCCTTAAGACCTGATATAGCTCTATTCTCAGCCGGGGGATCAACTTCTGCTGTATGGGCTCCAAAGTTTGCTGAGGTTGGTTGTAAGGTTATCGATAATTCATCTCAGTGGAGGATGTTCCCGGATATTCCTTTAGTGGTGCCTGAAATTAACGGGGATGTCTTGGGTAAAGAGAATATGATCATTGCTAATCCCAATTGCAGTACAATGCAAATGGTGATGGCTTTGGCTCCATTACAGAAGCATTATGGCATCCGAAGGCTTGTGGTTAGTACCTATCAGAGTGTGACGGGAACGGGTGTAAAAGCCGTAAAACAGCTGGAGAATGAAAGAGCTGGTATAAATGGGGAGATGGCCTATCCTTGGCCAATCGATCTGAATCTTTTCCCACACGGGGGTAGTTTTCAGGAGGACGGCTATACTACAGAGGAATCTAAACTTGTAAATGAGACACGAAAAATACTTAGAGATATGTCGATTCAGGTTACTGCAACAGTAGTCAGGGTTCCTGTTAAAGGGGGCCACTCTGAAGCAGTGAATGTTGAATTAAGAAAAGAATTTTGTTTAGCAGATGTTCGTAAGTTGTTGGAGGAGATGCCTGGAGTAACTGTGATTGATGATCCTGCTAAGAATCTCTATCCTATGCCTCTTACCTCACAGGGCAAAGATGATGTCTTTGTCGGCAGATTAAGAATAGACGATTCTCAGCCCATGACGTTAAATATGTGGGTTGTTTCTGATAATCTAAGAAAGGGTGCTGCAACAAATGCGGTACAGATCGCAGAGTATCTTATAAAAAATAATCTTATCTAAGTTAAGGTGATTATTCATTATAATCCATTTGTCTTTCCCGGAGTAAAGAACCCGGTGATTACCGTTGGTACTTTCGATGGGGTTCATTTAGGCCATCAGAAGATTATCGAGCGTTTGAAAGCCAAGGCTGCCGAGTTAGGTGGTGAAACTGTGGTTGTCACGTTCGATCAGCATCCCCGTATGGTACTTGCTCCTGATGACGATTCTGTTAAGCTGATTAATACTAATGAGCGCAAATATGAGCGCCTCAGATCATCAGGTATCCAGCATCTGGTTATTCTTCCTTTTACTTTAGAGTTCTCAAGATTACCATGGCAGACATTCATCAAGGATATAATAGTAGATAGGTTGGGTGCCGCATGGCTTGTGATTGGCTATGATCATCGTTTTGGACATGATCGCGAAGGTAGTAAGGCCGATATGGCAGAAATGGGCAGACAATATCAGTTTGGTGTTGAGGAGGTCGATGAGTTTATCATTGATGGTCAGCCTGTAAGTAGTACACGGATTAGACAGGCTCTAAGCATTGGAGATGTAACTGAGGCTAACCGTCTTCTCGGGTATGAGTATAGTATCACTGGCAAGGTGGTGCATGGAAATCGTATTGGCCATCAACTTGGTTTTCCTACTGCTAATCTTGAAATAGATGATAAATACAAACTTATTGCCGCAAACGGAGTTTATGCTTCACGTGTTGAATATCATGGGCGCACCTTTTTGGGTATGAGTAATATCGGAGTTCGTCCGACAATTAATGATAGTAAGTTTGCGGTGGAGGTTAATATCTTCGATTTTGACAATGAGATTTATGGCGAGACACTGACAGTTAGTTTTGTTGAGAGGGTACGTAACGAACTTCGTTTCGAATCCTTACAGCAATTAAGTGATCAATTAAAGCGTGATAAAGTCAATATTCGTAACTTGCTCACATCCTAGTAGGATTATTATGGTGCATAATACTTCGATTTTATCTTTTAGCCTGGATTATACAAGAAATTAGTCGCACTCAATGAGAAAATTTACTTTGGCATATCCCCTTATATGGTTTCCACTTCTGGTTATCGTATTAGTATCTTGTGGTAAGGTTATTGATCCTGTTGTCCCGGCCTTTAAAAGTGCCTCTATTAACTCAACAAATGACACTCTGACTGTTAAACTGAATGGCTCGGTATATTCCAATGCTAATGCAACAGGTGTAATCACTGCCGATAAAATCAAGGTTCTGGCTCCCGGAGTTGATTTGACATGGAATGTGATACATGAATTGGGAAGTCTGGAGTTTAAGTTAATCCTTAATATTACCTCGCCAATATTGGGAACAGAAAAGATTGAGGTTCGACCAGCAGATGGTAATTCAATATTTACTGCTGATGGTGAGCCGATGTTTGCCACGGCATCAGTAGTTTCCGGAGCATTAAATAAAGAGTTGGGTTTAATTGGAAAATGGTACTCTACAGGGGAGAATCTTTCAGCCAGATTTAAAGATGAGTACAAGGCTGATTCTGTATATGTTGAGTTTACCCAAGAGAAAACGTATGAGATGAAGATCTTTGTCTCAGGTAATGAGACTGATGAACCAGATACTTTACTAAGTGGCACCTACAAACAGATCCGGACAGGTAAGAATTTGATTTGGGGTATAGAAATGACACAAGCAGTCCCTTTTGAATCGCTATTCTCAGGTATACAGTTTTTTGATGATGAGACAGATTTACTTTGGATAGAAGTAGTTAGAACTGATCTTGGAATAGACACTCCGCCCACCATAGATGCCGGATTTGGAAGTTCAAACCAAGGGGCTTCCGGAAATGACTTTATTCAGAAGTATATTAAAATCTGATCTTTAAGAGACTTATTGGGTTATCTTTATTTTTAACAATGTAATTAGTCGACTAATTACTTGATATATTGGTTAAAGCTACAGAATTGATCCCAGGGTTTGCGTTTCTTTTCTCTTATAGTGGTATCTGCAGGGTGTCCTACTGCAATGAGAAGTCCGATATTTCGGGAGGATGGGATATGCAGTAACGTTTTAATAGGAGCTTCGTTAAACCAACCTAAAATGCAGGTGCCAAGACCTTCTTCCGTTGCTTGGAGACAGAAGTGTTCTGCTGCTATTCCAATATCAATAAGAGAGAATTCTTTCTTTTTAATGGATCCGCCTATTTGACTGATGAGTTTTGGTTTTTCAATCACCAGAACAACGATGGCTCCTGCTCCGGTAGCAAACTTATTGAATGAGATAAGTTGACTGTATGTCTCACGGGTAACTTGCTCTTTAATTTTTGGATCGTCAACGACGACGAAAGACCAAGGTTGTGAATTATTTGCTGATGGGGCAAGCCATGCGGCTTTAAGGCAACGATTGAGTTGCTCGCGGTCAACAGCTTCTCCTGTGAATTTCCTTGTACTTTGTCTGGTTTCGGCGAGTCTTGTGAATTCCATTTTTATGAGGTATTTAAGGGAAATGGTGTGAAGTTAAAAAAATGTGATGGATTTAAAGGGTTATTGAATGGATTGTGGGTTACTTTTCTGTGTTGACACTATCTTTGGTAAAAAATAAGGTAGATGTGTGGTCGCTATATCTTGGTAGAGGAGGTAGAGGTTCTGGAGTCACGTTTTCAGGCTAATATTCCTGATGGCTTGCAGGTACTCCCTTCGTACAATATCTCACCGGGTCAATATGCTCCAGTGGTGGTGGGGGTTCAGCCAAGGCAGATAATGTTGATGCGCTTCGGGTTAACTCCATTTTGGGCAAAGAAGGATATGCTGCTAATTAATGCTCGGTCAGAAGGAGATCATAATCCTACTGATGATCCAGCTTTTACGGGGACTAAGGGTATTATTACTAAGCCATCTTTTAGAAAACCGATACGGTCTCAGAGATGTCTTATTCCTGCGGATGCTTTTATTGAGGGGACTACTAAGGAGAAGTTGTCAAAACCTTATCTGATATATCTTAGAAATAAAGTGAGGCCATTTGCAATGGCAGGTATTTACGATGAATGGATTAACCCTGAAACTCAGCAGGTAATCCGGGGATTCTCTATTGTAACAACTACCCCTAATGAGTTAATGCAGAAGATACCTCATCATCGAATGCCAGTTATTCTACACCCCGGCGAAGAGTCCCTGTGGTTAAATCCTGAGACACCACTCTATAAGGTTACAGGTTCGTTGAATCCATTCCCTGCTGAAGCAATGAATGGTTATCCTATCTCACCTGTCATAAAAAGTCCAAAAGAGAACAATGCTGGTTTAATTAAACCTTTGGGTGAGTTACTCGCAACTGAGACTGAGTTTCGTGATAAAAGGTCGATCTATAGACAAGGCATGGGTAATGCCAAAGAGCGATTTGATGACCACAATCCTTATCAACCTCTTTAGATTATAATTGATGGAATTAAATAAGTTTAACGGCAGAATCCTGCTTGTGATACCTCCTTTGTTGCAGCCTAATGCACCCTATCCGGCGACTACAGTTCTTCAGGGATATCTGAAAAGCAAAGGAATTGAATGTATTCAATTTGATTTAGGTATTGAGTTCCTTGACTCTCTGTTTTCCAAACATGGCTTGGAGACAATATTTAACGAAGCTAGCTTAAGTGGGTTACAGCTTTCGCCAACAGTTCAAGAGATGGTTCTTCAGAAGGAGAGATATATTAAGGCCATCAATGGGGTAAAGTCATTTCTCAAAAACCCAACTCCTGATTTGGCTCATCTGATTGTTAACCATCATTGGCTACCTGAGACAGAACATTTCAGTACCAGCTCTGATCTTGAATGGGCTTTTGGAAACATGGGGTTGATTGACCATGCTAAATTCCTTGCAACTCGCTTTCTCTCTTCTATTACCGAGGTGATTAGGGAGACTATCTCTCCGCATTTTGAATTAATAAGGTATGGAGAGCGACTTGCACTGCATTTGCCTGATTTCAGTGAACTTCATAAGGAGGTATTGAAGCCGGAGAATCTATTGGATAAATTAATGATCGCACTTTTAAAGGAAAAGCTGGAGTCGGTTAATCCTGATGTAATAGGGTTTACCGTTCCTTTTCCGGGGAACCTATATTCGTCTGTCAGATGTGCACGTTTTATAAAAGAGAATTATTCAGACAAAAAGGTTCTTTTTGGTGGTGGTTTTATAAATACTGAGCTCAGACACATAGCTGAAGATACTATTTTTAGTTATGCAGATGCGCTTGTTTTTGATGCGGGGGAGATTCCTCTTTATAACTATTTGAATGCGCTTGGTGATGGTAATATGGGTGCTATTCAGGGTATATTGACCAAGGAGATGCTTATGGATGAGCAAGGCTCTTTAGAGAATAGAATCATCTTAAAGGAGCAGCCGATTCCATTGCCATCTGAGAATTATTTTCCTGATTTTGACGGTTTGCCTCACGATAAATACTTTCCTCTGGTTGATATGTTGAACCCTATGCATCGACTATGGGGAGATGGCAGGTGGAATAAGATGACACTAGCCCATGGTTGTTATTGGGCTCGTTGTGCTTTTTGTGATACAAACTTGCCCTATATTGGCCAGTTTGGGCCTGTTACTACATCCCATTTAGTTGATAGAATAGAACGAATCATTGGACAGACAGGGAGTATTGGGTTCCATTTTACTGATGAGGCAGCACCTCCTGCCCTGTTAAAGAGTTTGAGTCTTGAGTTGCTTAAGAGGGATTTAAAGATTGTTTGGTGGACAAATATAAGGTTTGAGAAGGCATTCACCAGAGATTTGGCGATGTTGATGGCGCTAGCGGGATGTATCGCTGTAACAGGAGGTATTGAGGTGGCGTCGGACAGATTGTTAGGGTTGATGAATAAGGGTGTAACTATAGCTCAAGCAGCTAATACCTGTAGTGCATTCAGTGAGGCTGGTATTATGGTTCATGCATATCTGATGTACGGATTTCCTACGCAAAAGCCGATTGAGACGATCAATGCTCTTGAGATTGTACGACAGTTCTTTGAGGCTGATCTTTTAAAATCAGCTTTCTGGCATCGGTTTGCATTGACTCGTCATAGTCCTGTTTTTCAGAATCCTCAGAACTTTAGTATAGTCCCTACGTATGATTTGAATGCTTTTGCCAATAATGAGGTTTCATATGATGAACCCGGTGGTGATGATCACGATCGTTGGGGTGAAGGTCTGAGAATAGCATTATACAACTATATGAATGGTGCTGGATATGATCTTCCTTTGAAAGAGTGGTTTGATTTCAATACTCCAAGACCCTCAATAGCTCCTAATTATGTTATTGAGAGTCTATCGTCTCTGTTTAAAGCGATTCCTTCTTCCGGGCAGACTGTGATATGGCCGGGATATGGTGTAGAACTAAATGGGCGAAAGGGAAAAATAAAAGGCTTGTCGGTTAAGCAGAATTCTGACATCGTTATTATTCGTTGCAACGGTGCTATTGCCGAACTACTCTATTCAGTCTTAACGGGTGGCAAATCTTCAGGAGAGCTGGCTTATTCAGAATCAGTTTTAACGTGGAAGGTAACAGACTTTGTTAAACTCTTTACCGAGGTTGGTTTAACAACCATAGATTTGATATGGGGTGAGCAATGGTTGGTTAGTTTAAGAGAAAAGGGCTTATTAATAGTCTAATTGTTCTATTAGCCACTGGATATTAATTAAAATGACATCAAACTGTTTTTAGAAACAGTATAGATGGCATCTCTAATTCGTTGTGAACAGGTCTTTTTTGAATAGGCCTATTTATCGGGTTTAACAGTTGTCCTGGTTTATTTAGAAGTGTTTAATTGGAACAGCAATAACCGGATCTCTAATAATAACTTCAACAGAGTCATCAGCAGTGCAACCATCTGCGTTAGTTACGGTAGTAGAATAGGTTCCTGCGGTTGAGACTGATATAGTCTGGGTAGATGCTCCTGTACTCCATAGATATTTATTGAATCCTGTACCTGCATCTAATGTTGTACTTGTCCCCGGGCATATATAGATTGTTGGCCCCAGATCTATAACTGGTAAAGGAAGAAAACCCACAGTGGCTGATCCGGAAACAGAGCCTGCAATTACAGGGGAGGTTACATCAAGAAGGGTATATGTTCCCGCTTGAGTGGCATTAATGACATAAGGAAATGGGCCACTATAATTTGTCACTGTTGGCTGGGCAATGGTATTAATTGCGTAGTTAAATGTATAAGGAGCTACACTTCCCGTAATATTAACATATACAGGAACGGGAGAGGCCGTACCGCAGGCATCACCACCCCCCGAAATAACTGCCGTTGGGGATGCCTGAATTGGAGCTGTATAGGTTTGAGTAAGAGTACAGGCTGGTTTGCTGGAGAAAACAGCGGTTATTGTGTGTCCTAGTCCGTCACAAGCTAGTCCGTTTAAAGAGTAAGTTTGTGGGCTGTTAAATGGTGGACTAAAAGTCTGCGATGCACCAAGATCATTTGAGATTGTTAGGACTCCATTAGTTGGGGGATTGGTAAATTCCATGTTGCCTGAAACACTGTAGGTATTAGTGGTAGGATTACAAGCTGATACCGTTCTGGTAATAGAGAGTAATGCACAGTTAATTACAATATTGCAGTTTGTTGAACCTGTACCGGCTGTTTGGGAAAAGGTTATCTCACAAGGTTTATTTTGATAATTAGTAATTAGGAGAATATAGAATTTTCCGGGTACAGGACTAGGAATATTGCAGATTTCGGTAGATGCAGTAGAATAGCCACAATCAATTATAGTTGAAGCAGTAAGTCCAGCTACGCATGCACCGGTAGGTGAATCAAATGGTCCCCAGCAAATGAAATCAATGTCATATGATGGCGAACTAGACATTTGAATCGTAATTGGCCCCGGGTTACCAATCTGCATAAAATACCAGGTTGGATTTGGTTGATTACCTAAACATCCGTAGGCAGCTCCCGGTTGTGCTGCTGGCGCATTTACAGACCCTGCAAATGAATATTGATTTGAACCGCAAAATACACCTGCATCTTCACACAATGCCTGTGAATCTGTTTCTCCATCAGTCAATCCCTTATACAACGATTTAGAGTTTACTCCAAATTGTGTTTTCGCTTTTGTAATAAACTCTTTCTGCGATTCAGCAGAATAGACTGCTGCTAATTCTGGAATTAAATGAAAGATAGAGTCGGCTTTTGTAAGTACCTCTTCTCTTTCCAGTTTTGAGTAAATCCTTACTCCTGTCGTTGGGTCTTCGTCGACGAAAGAACAATTGATACGCTCGTCGCCTAAATATTCAAGAAAAAGGTACTTCTCAAATAGGCTGTTAAAACTGTATTTCTGGAATAATTCACCTGGAAAATCAATGTATTGGTTTCCAACGGAACTACTTTGACCAATTAAAGAGATTGATGAAAATAGGAATATAATGATAAAGAGCAGAAATTTCTGCGGTAACTTACAGATATTCTTCATGAGCAGGAGTACTATGATCAGGAAATTAAGCAGCTAAATTGGTGACTCGAAATTAATAAAAAAAGTACTTCTACTCCTTGATTAATCTATGTTTATAAAATAAAAGCCGTCTTGTTTAAGAGACGGCTTTTGCAAGTAGAGGTAAGGATTTAAATAGGCGGTTTATTTTAGAACGCCCAGTTCTTTTCCAACTTTTGTGAAGGCTTCAATGGCTTTATCCAAATGTTCTCTCTCATGAGCTGCAGAAACCTGAACTCTGATTCTAGCCTGATCTTTAGGAACCACAGGATAGTAGAATCCAATAACATAGATTCCTTCATCGAGTAGTTTAGCAGCCATCTGTTGAGAAAGTTTTGCATCATAGAGCATTACAGCTACAATAGCACTCTGAGTTGGTTTGCAATCGAAACCTGCTTCTATCATCTTCTGACTGAAATAGGCTGTATTCTCATGCAGTTTATCTTGTAATTCATTGGTTTCGCTCATCATCTCAACCATCTTAATACCAGCAGCGGCTACCAATGGAGGAATAGAGTTACTAAACAGGTATGGACGAGACCGCTGACGTAACATATCAATGATCTCTTTTTTGCCTGTTGTGAAGCCACCTATGGCTCCTCCAAAGGCTTTACCAAGTGTGCCTGTAATAACCTCTACCTTACCCTTGATATTATATAACTCAGTAACACCACGACCGGTATGACCAACTACCCCTGCGGAGTGTGATTCATCAACCATGATCATGGCATTATACTTATTGGCTAGTTCATAGATCTTATCTAAAGGAGCAACATTTCCATCCATTGAGAAGACACCATCAGTTACAATCAAACGGAATCTGTTTGATTGTGCCGCCTTTAATTGTTCTTCCAGGTCGTTCATATCGGCATTGGCATAACGATAGCGTTGTGCCTTACATAAACGAACACCATCAATAATAGAGGCATGATTCAATGCATCACTGATAATAGCATCTTCTTCTCCAAGGAGTGGCTCAAAGACGCCACCATTGGCGTCAAAAGCTGCTGCATACAAAATGGTATCTTCAGTTCCGAAAAACTCGGCAATCTTCTTTTCGAGAAGCTTGTGTATATCAGTAGTTCCGCAGATAAACCTTACAGATGACATTCCATACCCATGCGTGTCGAGAGCATGTTTGGCAGCTTCTTTAAGTTTTGGATTATTGGATAACCCCAGATAGTTGTTTGCACAAAAGTTTAGAACTTTCTGCCCGGTGCTTATGGTAATCTCAGCGCCTTGAGGGCTAACAATGATTCTTTCATTTTTAAATAACCCGGCTTCCTGTATTGCGGTTAGCTCTTTTTGAAGAAATTCCTGATATTGATTATACATTTCAAAAGAATTTTGGTGGTATTATCAAGGTTCGTTATTCTTTTCCTTGTAATGCAAAGATACTTTTTTATGATGAAGTATATTCCTTAGTGAAGTCAATTTCATCTTCATTCTAAAGGAGTCAACCTCTCATTCCAATCTGTGGGCTTATCATATTTTGTATGCTGTAAACGAAAGCATAATCCCGAATTAATTGTCATACAATATCCTCAGGTAGATTGGGCAATATCAATGATTTGTAGTCGATAAAAAAACGGTTTCTATACCCGATAACCATATAAAAAAACGTAATTTTGCGGGCAATTGTTAACGCATTCACAAAATCAGCCTATAATGAAACGCATATTAGTAATTGGATCAGCAGGCCAGATCGGTTCTGAGCTTACTCTTGAGTTAAGAAAGATCTGGGGTAACTCCAATGTTGTTGCATCTGATGTTTGCCAGAATCCCTCTGCCAGACTCCAGGAGAGTGGCCCCTATGAGACTTTAAACATCCTCGATCGTCAAAGAATGGGTGAGATTGTTTCTAAGTATCAGATTGATGGGATTGTTAATCTGGCCGCAATCTTATCTGCAACGGGTGAGAAGAATCCGATGAAAGCATGGGATGTTAATATGAATGGTCTAATTAATGTTTTGGAGTGTGCTCGTGAGAATAATATGAAACAGGTATTGACTCCAAGTTCAATCGCTGCTTTCGGTCCCGGCACTCCTCTTTATAACACTCCTCAAGAGACCGTTCTTCGTCCTTCAACGATGTATGGTATCACAAAAGTAGCCGGAGAGTTACTGGGTGATTATTACGTCAAGAAATATGGTCTTGATGTTCGTGGTCTTCGTTATCCTGGCATCATCTCACACGAGACTTTACCAGGCGGTGGTACTACCGACTATGCTGTGGCTATCTATTATGATGCTGTAACTAAGGGGCATTATACCTGTTTTGTTAAAGAAGAGACCATGCTTCCAATGATGTACATGCCTGATTGTTTAAAGGCTACCATTGATTTGATGCAGGCTGACTTCTCAAAACTAAATCATCATAGCGATTTCAATGTTGCTGCAATGAGTTTCACTGTAACTGAACAGGCTGAGAGCATCCGTAAGTTTATCCCCGGTTTTACCTGCTCTTATGAACCTGATCACCGTCAGGCTATCGCCGATAGCTGGCCTCGTAGCATTGATGATAGTGCAGCTCGCGAAGAGTGGGGTTGGAAGCCTTCGTATGATCTAGACTCTATGACAAAAGATATGATCGAGAAGCTTACTGCTAAGCATAAAGCCGGTCTTATCTAAGCTATCCTTTTTCTTTAATCTATAAGGCCAGATACATCAGTGTCTGGCCTTATCTGCTTATAACGTTTACCACTATGTTGAATTTGCTACATGTGGTAATCGGTTCCTAAAAGAGCCTTCATGTCCGTCTATTACATGGTTAACAAAGCTAAAATATTTGACTTCCGTTTGTTAGCATTCAGTAATGGGACTTATCTTTGCAGGCCTCATGATGAAATTAAATTCTCAAATATCTGCTCTTGTTTTGGTTTTTGTGCTTTTTGCTGCCTTAAAACCAAATACTTTAGAGGCCCAACGTCTCTATAGTGTTGAGATATTTAAAGGAACAGAGAATGACTCATTGCAAAATCCGATAGAACGATATTTATCCAATCTTCCGAATGGCTGCTTGGTAGAGGGCTCATTTTTTGATCCTGATGAGTTCTTCCCGGCTAAAATAGTTTTGAAGGGAAATACTACTGGTGTTGAAGAATATGTCAGGTTTAACTGGCTTCGGGATCAGTTGGAAGTGTTGAACGGGAGAGATACGGTTGTGTATCGAAATCCTGAGGTTGTTAGTTATGTTGAGAGTAAAGGACGGGTTTTTGTTTATTTACCATACGTATCGCGGAAGAATGAGAGACTTTTTGGTTGGTTTGAAGAGATCGCCAATGGTTCTTTCTCGCTTCTTCTTAAACGTAAGGTGAAACTTCAGAGACTGGATTATCTCTCTCCTGTTATCGCCTCTCTGACGGATCATGATAAAATTGATATTATAACCACCTGGTATTTACGTGAAGGCGACCTTGATGCAGTGCCATTTAGACTTAATAAACGTAATCTTGCTGCTCTATGGCCAGATTCAAGGGATCTTCTCTTGGATTATATCTCTGAGAACAATGTGAAAGGATCAGACCATCAGAGCCTAAAACGCTACTTTGGGTATCTTAATAGTATTACACCTTGGGAGAAGGAATGAACGATTCAGTAATGAAAGATATGTTGTCAAGTCGTTGGTTTAGCAATAGCCATTGCCATATTTCTGGCAATAGTAATAGCCAAAGCCAGGGCCATAGCCAAAGCATCCAGGGGAGTATTGTTAATGTGTTACTTCATGACTGCATTCGGACTGACCAAATAATGCAAAACGAGGATGATCTCGTTTCATCCATTGCAAGTCTAAATATCCCTTTGAATTCGGGTCTCTCTTTTGGCTTTCATCCCTGGTATCTTGAGAATATTGATTTGGATCATGCTGAAAAATTATTGAAATTGATATCGGTGAGCCCCACTTGTCGTGCCATTGGTGAGACAGGTCTGGATGGAGTGAAGGGTGTGGAGCAATCAATCCAGCTTTCCTTTTTTAGGATGCACTGTTCTATAGCCAGTTCTGTTGGGAAGCCTTTGGTTATTCATTGTGTACGGAAACATCCGGAGGTGATTAATGAAATAAGGGCCTCTAGATTTACCGGGGGCATAATGGTTCATGGTTTTTCTTCAAGGTGGTCAGTAGCTTCGATGTGGTTATCAGCAGGTGCTATGCTCTCCTTTGGGGAGGCATTGATTAGTGGAAGCAATGCATTGAAAGAGGCATTTATAAGATGTCCGATAGAGAGGCTTTTGTTGGAGACAGATGACTCGGCGGTAGAGATTACTGAGATTTACAAACAGGCAGCTATATTACGATCAGAAGATCTTGAGGAATTTAGGGTTCAAGTGAATAAAAACTATACAAAATTTTATAATGGGTAATTGGTTAGAGCGAACAGAGCTGCTGCTTGGGGAGCAGAGTCTGGAACGTTTAAAGAGTAGTCATGTCTTAATAGTAGGGTTGGGTGGTGTCGGTGCATTTGCTGCCGAGGCCATTTGTCGAAGCGGTGTTGGACGGTTAACGATAGCTGATGGGGATGTTATACAACCATCGAATATCAATAGACAGTTAATAGCCCTCAACAGTACTATTGGTAAGAGAAAGGCTGAGGTTGTAGGTAGCAGACTGCTTGATATAAACCCTTCGCTTCAGTTGCGTGTTATTGATGAGTATCTGCGTGATGAGCGATTGAAGGAATTAGTTGCCGAGCCCTATGATTATGTTGTTGATGCAATAGATACATTGAGTCCAAAAGTCTTTTTGATAATGGATGCTGTCAGATCGGGTCATCGCATCGTTAGCAGTATGGGTGCCGGGGGCAAGATGGATCCCTCGAAAATTCAGGTTGCAGATATTAGCAAGAGTCATTCGTGTCGATTAGCCTATATGGTTCGGAAACGACTGCATCGACAGGGTATCAGAAAAGGTGTTGATGTGGTCTTTTCGCCTGAAGAGGTTGATAGAGAGGCTATCCTTCATACTCCTGGGGAAACTAACAAACTCACAACGGTTGGTACGATAAGTTATATGCCTGCTTTGTTCGGTCTTACTGTCGCATCTGTCGTGATTCGACAGTTAATTGAACCAATGGACGATAGCATAAAAGATTTGAACGAGTGAGTTAATTGTTAAAAAAAATGCAATTTTTTGGTTGCTTTTTTTGGAGTGTATTGGTTTATTCCCTTAAATTTGCAGGGTCTTCAAACGACAAACTGTCCTATGGTGTAATTGGCAACACGTCTGACTCTGGATCAGAAGAGTTCAGGTTCGACCCCTGATAGGACAACAAAAAGCATCTGTTTTACAGGTGCTTTTTTTGTTGTTGTATGAAGCATGGCATGTAAAAGAGAGAACATATGATCATGACCAAAAAGGATCAGTATTAAAAGTCATTCATGGAATCGAAAATGGAATACCAATTCTAAATGACAATTGAGATTTAGTATTCTCTTTGGGAATTAGAATTTTTCCTATTTCAGAAATTGAAACAAGTCATCAGGATTGAGATTCTCTAATATGGTAGGGGATTTTTAAATTAGAGGAGTTACCCCATGCTCAATGGCATATTCGGTGATTCTTTCAACCTCACTAGTATCAACATAATCGAAGTCTGAAATCTGACGGATGTTTTCCCAGATACGATGATTGACCTCAAGATTCTTATTAGGTTCAAAACCTATCACAAATTGCTTGGCATCAGGAAAAGCTCGTTTAATTTGTAACAAGTTACCTATGGTATATTCAATCCAATAGTTCTTTTTCTCAAAATCAATTGATTGACCAAAAACTTCAATCTCATTTTTTCCCATCAGATCAACTTTAACAGGGGTAATCAAACTGGAAAATTGGGTTGAGTTTATTTCTTGCTCAATGTTAAAGTAAGTTCTTATTTTCGGATAAAATTCTTTCTTTACGAGTTCAATGTGTTTAACCTGCTCTTGTTCTTTCTCGTTATCAAAGTCCCCTATGAACTTAATGTAAAGAAAATCGAAAAGATGATCAGTACCCTCTAACTCAACGAAATTAGGGCTAGTGAAAGAAACAAGATTATTGTTGTATCTACTTAAGTACTCAATATATTGTTCACTGAATAATCTGTCATATTTACTTTCTGCTTTTATTTCAAGCAGATCATCCTTTGAATAAAATGCCCTTTTTGAAGCTACCGCCTCTTCAATTAGCTTCAGGTAGGTATGAGTTGCTTTTAGGGTTTCTCTGTTAGTAAGTTTCTGAATAATAGATAGTTTATATGGGGAATAACGGAAGAATACCTTTTCACCAAAAATCATAATCAAGCCTATTGACAAACGTTCGTTAATCTCTGGCTTGATATTGAATGATAATATGGTATAATAAGTTTTCATCTTTGGGCTTGCACTTGAATCAGTTCTGTTAGATGTTTAAAACAACGATCAATCCACCTATCATTAAACAAATTCGTTTCTAATAAGTTTCGATAATCAGAAATATCAATCTTCCATTCTTTCGGAACTTCGGAAAGAATTAGTTTCAATTTTTGTTTACAAACAGAAGTGCAAAGATAATATTCGTTTTTAATCCCTTCTATGTATTTTTGATCTCTTAGTTCTCTGGCAGAAAACAATCGACTGGTTATATCAGTTGAAACCAGTGTTTCGTTACAGGAAAGTAATTCTAAACCATTTTTTAGATTTCCGGTATTGAAAATAGCATCGTGATCGATTGGAATAAATCGATTTTGATTCTCAATATCGATGAGTAGGTTGTAATTATTAAAGTTCCTATCCTCATTGGCTAACCATATGTCAAATAAGGCAATCTTAAAAAATTCATCACGATGTCCAAATTGCTTTCTTATCGAAGGTAATCTTACGCCATAAAATGCATCAATTTCTGAAAAGCGATTGTTATATCTTGAGCCAAAGCAGGGTGTTCGGAAGAATGCGGGTTGAAGATACTCGTGCTCAATGATATGAAGAGGATCCACATGTACAATTTTAAATTCTGGTATTCCTAGACCCCATAATCTACCAAAGCAGCCAGCTAAGTATTCATGAAATAGCTTTGTAGCCTCTGTACCTGGATTACGATTGTACTTGCAAACATAGTCATTCATATCAGAGCACAAAATTAGTGCAGGTTTACTTCCATTTGTTTCAAATACTTTCGAGGGAGATGATATTGAATGGATTACGTCCAACTTTATAGTTTATTCGTAGATTAATCTATAATTAGTTTTTTTGCCTAATGCAAACATACTAAATATTAGACGTTTTGATTAAATGCGAAGTAGTGGTTCTAGATGTAAGGCTCTTTGTTAACTATTGAAGCATCACTAAAGATTTGGGGATATTTTCTTTTTGTTTTAGTTTATCTAATGTCTTCCTGCTTCTCTTTAGATTGGTAATTAAGAATAAAAGCGAATATGATCACAATGCTCATTGACAAATATGTTGTTTAGACAATGAGATTTATTTGATGACAAACATTAAACCTTATATCATACTTTGTTTCATATAAGTGTAGGTTATCATTAAAACCGAAAACAGATGAAATGGAGTTTACTAATGCTGAGCATGTTGCTGGGGATCAGCTGCATTTTCGCTCAAAGTTTTCCTGATGAAATGTATCTTTCTCAGGATAGTCGCAGATTAATTCTTGGAGGTAAATCACCTGATGGACTGTATGATTCTTCTTTAATCAGGCGTATTGATCTTACTTTTTCACAGTCAAATTATTGGCAATTGATGCAGCAGAACTACAGCTCGCAGACTGAAATTCCTGCAACAATGACCGTTGATGGAGTGGTTTATGATAGTGTTGGGGTTCGTTTTAAGGGTGAAACCTCTTATACTATGCTGCCTTCTGGTTCAAAGAAGACCTCATTTAATATTTCAGTTGACTATATTCATGAGGATCAGCGAATCATGGGTTATAAGACCCTTAACCTCAACAACTGTTTTGAGGATCCCTCTTTTATGCGTGAGGTCTTTTATCTTCACCAGGAGCGTAAGCACGTCCCCGCTGCACGGGCAGCTTATGTAGAACTCTACATTAATGGTGAGAGCTGGGGCTTATACCCAAGTGTTCAACAACTTAATAAGAACTTCTATGAAGAGTGGTTCCAGAGTAATGATGGGGTAAATATCCGTGCTGACCGCCCCGATAATGCCGCTCCTGGCCCAGGTGGCGGTGGCGGAGGTTGGGGCGATGGTACTGCTGCCTTAAACTATTTGGGTAGTGATACGGCTCTTTACCAGACCTATTATACCCTTAAAAGCTCAGATGTTTCCGATCCATGGACGAAGCTGGTTAATGCTTGCTATGCTCTTAATAATACCTCTTCTTCTCAAATGACAACTGTAATTCCGAACTATTTTGATGTTGACCGTGTTTTATGGTTTTTGGCATCTGAGATAGCTTTTGGAGATGATGATAGTTATGTCCATAAAGGAAAGATGGACTATTATATCTATTATGAACCTGAAACCGGCAGAATTACCCCTATAGAATATGACGGCAATAGTGTTCTTATAAGCTCAACCACAAACTGGACTCCATTCTATAACCAGTCCAATGCCAATTATCCGCTGATGAATAAGTTGCTCGCTGTCCCTGAATATCGTCAAAGATATTTAGCCCATCTCCGGACTCTTTTAAAAGATGAAATGGATGCAACGAGTGTTTCAGCGATTCTTGATCAATACAAGGCCCAGATTGATAGCTATGTGCAAAACGATCCAAAGAAACTTTATACCTATAGTTCGTTTGTATCAGATGTAGCTGCACTAAAAACTAAAATCAGTACCCGCAGAACTACCCTTTCTTCTAATAGTGAGATGTCTCAAGTCGGCCCTACAATCTCAAACTTCAATTGGAAAACCGAGGGTGGAGAACTCTATGGCCAACCTGCCGCTAATTCAACGGTTGTTGTAAATGCAACCATCACGCATAGTTCAGGGTTATCATCAGTTATACTCCATTATAGTGATTTACTAATGGGTAACTTCAGTACTACCCAGATGTATGATGACGGTCTACATTCTGATGGCAGTGCAGGCGATGGAGTGTATGGTGGAACAATACCCGGTTATAATTCAAATACGAGGGTTCGTTTCTACGTAGAGGCAAGGGCTAATAATAGTGCTTTAACCAGCTCCTTCCTTCCTGAAGGTGCCGAACATGATGTTTATACTTATGTTGTAAAAGGCTCCTCCTTTGCAGCTGGATGGCCGGTGATTAATGAAATAATGGCCGATAATAGTTCAACTGTCACCGATGAGAATGGAGACTATGATGATTGGTTTGAACTTTATAACGGAAGTGATGCCGATATTGATATCTCAGGCTACTATCTGACCGATGATGCTACTGATCTGACACAGTTTGAGATTGCTTCCGGCACCATTATTCCAAAAGATGGCTATATGATCTTTTGGGCTGATGATGAAGGAGATCAAGGCGTAAATCATACAAATTTTAAACTTTCTAAAGGAGGTGAGTTGCTCATGCTACTAAATACTTCTCAAGAGGTTATTGATTCTGTAGTTTTTGGAGCTCAAACAACCGACATGGGTTATGCACGTAATCCGAATGGAACAGGAAGCTTTGTTATACAATCTCCCACTTATAATGCCAATAACAGTCCTACAGGTACGGGTATTACTTCAACAGAATTGGCTACTCTAATTCTTTATCCGAATCCTGCAAACAGCACCATTAATCTAAAGATTACTGGATCATTGGTAGGATCAGTCTTTGAGGTCTTTAATTCCACAGGAGTAAAACTTCTGCAAGCGACTGCGGAGGAGAGCATGCAGATTGAAACCTCGGGATGGCCTTCCGGACTATATTTTATAAGAATAGGGAAGGTGGTCAAGAAGCTATTGGTTACCCATTAGGTCAAAATCTAAGTTTGTAAGGAGATGAACCTAGGTCATCTCCTTACAAACTTTATAGATACATCACCTAAAAATTCAGGCTAATGAAATCTAGTTATTTACGAGGCATCTGCTTACAAGTATTCTTACTTGTAGTGTATTCTTTTGCCCATTGTCAGACAGGTGTTTTAACTGTTAATGGGGTGACAAGTACTCAGACAGGACAGACTATCTCTGCAAGTCAAACAGATGAGTCTGCTGTTTATGTCCTTAATAGTGGGATGTTAACTATGAACTCTTGCACCTTGAGTAAAAGTGGTAATTCCTCTGATGTTAATACTAGTAGTCAATATGGTCTTAATGCAGGACTTCTTGTCAAGAGTTCAGGAAGTGTTACATTATCAGAAACGACTGTTACAACCAATGGTTCTGGTGCTAATGGCATATTTGCCACTGGTACTAATTCTTCCGTTGTTATGACTGGAGGCTCAATAGATGCCAGTGGGTCAGGTGCTCACGGTGTTGATGTAACTTATGGTGGAAGTATAACTACTTATAATGTAGATATTACTACACATGATGATAATTCCTCAGCCATTGCAACAGATTTTGGTGGAGGTACAGTAACTGTTAATGGTGGAACCACTATTACAATGAGTACTGTGGCAGGTAGTCATTCTGCGGGAATTTATTCTACCGGGGTTATAACAGTTAATAATGCGACTGTAACTTCATCTGCTGATGCAGGAGGGGTTATAGATGGAACAAACTCAATAATTCTCAATAATACCTCTTTAACCGGGAAAACACAAGGAGTAAAAATGCATGTCACCTCTCCCTCTACTGGAAATGCTCTCGTTACTATATCAGGTGGAAGCATTACAGTATCCGAGGGTGACGCTTTCTATTTTGATGGATCCTCAGGTAATTCTGCTAAAGGTGTTGTAACTGTAAAGGATAATGTCACTGTAAACGCAAGCACTGGTGTTTTAGTCAATGCTGTAAGTCCTGCCGTCGCTACTTTTAATGTTGAAAATTCTAGTCTTGTTGGTAATATAATAAGTACTGGCAGTAGTACAATCAATGTTAGTCTATCTAATCTGGCCTCATTATCTGGTGCAATTAATAATAGTAATTCTGCAACGCTGGTTACTTTAACGATGGACTGTACCAGCTCATGGACAGTTACAGCAACTTCGTACATTAACGGATTAATTACAAATCCTTGTATAAGTGGTGCTTCAGTATCCAATATTACTGGAAATGGATTTAATGTTTATTATAAGACTTCTACCAATCCATCTTTGAATGGGCAAACTTATTCTCTGGTGTCTGGTGGGTTTTTATTACCTGAAGGATCTTCCTCTATTAGTGATATTGATAATAGTCGCTTTAGTCTACTGTTTTCTCCCAATCCTTTTACAAGTGGCTTAAAGTTTGACCTCTATTTAGTTAAGCAGGCAGACGTTGACCTTACAATTTTTGATATGACAGGGAAATCTGTACATCATGAAGTCTATTTGAATGCACAATCAGGATCGAATGAGTATGCTATTAATCTTCGGGATAATTTGAATAGTGGTTCATATATGGCTTGTATCATCGTCTCTGATTCAGATGGGAAACACCGGATTTGTAAATCGATTATTAAAGAATAAGCTAAGACTGACTGATAGTTGTATTTGTAATCATCATCAAAAAATACTCTAAAATCGTATCAAAATTGATTATAAGATTTTGATATTTTGTAATAAATTGTTTTGTTGTAAAGCTAAGCCGTAACAAATATCTTGTTACGGCTTTATTAGGGACTATTCATAGAGTCCTCTTTTTCTATTCCTCGACATCTTCTCAACATCTCCTCAATATCCCCTCCATATCCTCTACCTATATAGTTCGTATCTTACCCGAGTTTATAGGGAGAGGAT
>MTLC01002285.1_pt1 | contig 29758 bp, 34 predicted proteins | sample 1982451 | NCBI WGS metagenome assembly MTLC01 (sample SAMN05710165, study PRJNA340218) | biofilm metagenome | isolation source: sample SPH anode biofilm adapted to +100 mV | place: USA | collected 2012-02-03 | reverse complement strand
CTACCTCATGCTGTTTCTGTTCTCAATGGCTTCTTTCATGCTTGGCTCAATGAATGGTGATGTTATCGTGTCGATTATTTTGAAGAAAAGTACAATTGGAAGAAAAACCAGGCTTACCAGGCTATCACCGATTTTTTCAAAACTGCCGTTGATGTTGATACTGTCCGAAAAAATTGAAAACAGGATACACAATACGGGACAAGCAACCATGAACGCTACAATGACTACGAGTGTTAAGAGACCGGATGCAAGAGCTGATTCGAACATTTCTTTCTCCTTTGTGCGTTTCTTGTTTCGGATAGTGACTACATACAACGACACGTGTATATTAGCAACAATAAATTTGTTTATGTTCATCGATCTGTGCAGCAGGTGTCGTGGTCGGACTGAGCGGGAGGCGGTATGATCAGAAAAAAAATAGAGCCGGAGCTTGGGAAGAAAATTCTTGGCGCTGTTCCATTGTTTGCAAGTCTGAGCGATCAGGATTTATCTGCATTGCTGGACAAAACCAATGTTTATGGCTATCACAAGGACGAAATCATTATCATGGCGGATGAAGAAATTCAGCAGATGTATGTTGTCCTCAAAGGGCAGGTCAGGGTGGTCTGCATTACCCACGATGGTCAGGAAAGGGTCATGGCTCTCCGTCATCGGGGTGATTATTTTGGCGATATGGGGCTGCTGGATGGCAAAACTGATTCCGCAACTGTCATTGCAACGGAACCGTGTCAGGTGCTTTTGATTACCAAGAGTGTGTTTGATGAATTTTTTCTGGATAACAGGAAAACTTTGCTGAAGGTGATAGAGATGCTGTGCGGTAGATTGCGGGAAAGTTGGCTGTTTCACACCATCATCGGGATTAACGATGCGGAATCAAAGGTCAGAGCCACTCTGGCGCACTACAGCAAAACCCTGGGGATTCAGGACGCCAACGGTGTGATAATTAATTCAACCTTTTCGCATCAAAGTATCGCTGACCGTGTTCATATTACGCGCGAAACTGTAACCAGGGTACTCAGGAAAATGAGAGATCATCACGAAATAGTGATGGATGGCCGGCGTTTCAAGCTGACTCCGACATTTTTTGACAAATATGAAAAGTCCGATCTTTATAAGATGTTATATGCGGATAGCAATGGTCACTGACTGTTAAGTGACATAGATTGCATTTTTGGCGCTAATCGATTACCATTCGCACTTCTTGTCCCATATAAAATCTGCGGGGAGAGCGGTTTTCTTGAAGAGTGATGCGCCTCATATCCTGGTTGTGGATGATTCACCGACTATTCTTAAGGCAATCAGCGACCTGCTTTTAAGAAAAGGCTATCGTGTAACCCAGTGTGAATCTGCCGAGGACGCTATCAGGATCTTTCTGAAAGAAGAGTTTGACCTGGTTTTCACAGACATTATTCTTCCCGGTATGAGTGGCCTCAATCTCCTCAAGTTGATGAAGGAGAGCAAGCCTTATATTGACGTGATTGTCATCTCCAGTACTTCGTCCTCCTTTACCACCATCAGGGCGCTCCGATTCGGTGCCTACGATTATCTGGTGAAACCGATCGACGACGAAAACATTCTCTACAATGTTGTGGATCGAACCCTTGAGAAAAAGGGTCTTCAACAGCGGAATGAACGCCTTGTGGCAGAATTGTCTTTGAAAAACAGAAAACTGCGGGAAGCGCTGGAAATGATGAAAACCACCAACCGCCTCTTCAGCCTGATTTCGTCCACCCTGGATGTCGGGGATATTCTGCGGATGCTGGTTGAAAAAGCGGTCGAACAACTAAATGCTCACAAAGGTTATCTGCTCCTGTTGGACAAAACCGGCGGTCATTTCCTGATGAAATTCACCGTTGGCGTTAGCCATGAAACCGCCAGGAAATTCAGATTGCCCTGTGACCGCGGTATTTCCGGGTTGGTTGCCTCCAGTAATAAGGCTTTGCGGATTGATGTTGATGATGTTTCAAAATACAGCAAATACCTCGAAGAGGAAGACCTGGATGGTGAACTTTTTGCAATTCCCGGCAGTATTTCTTTCCCGCTCAGGATAAAGGATAAAGTGGCTGGAGTTGTGAATATCTGTGGCAGAAAAGAGGGTGATGTATTCAGCGATACGGACTGTGAATTTATTGCAACCCTCGCCAACCACGCCGCAATTGCGCTCAATACCGCCGGGCAGTTTCACATGATGAGGCGGGGAGCCTGATACTCGCCCCGGATTGAGATTGATTCCAATTGTTGACATATAGCGCTATCCCACCCATTGTAATATCTACCCTATTAATTAGAATTGAGAGAAAACATGCTTGAACGTCTGCAAAAAATTATTTCCGCCGCCGGTATCACCTCGCGTCGCGCCTCAGAAGAGCTGATCGTGAATGGACAGGTAACCGTCAATGGTGTCGTAGTAACCGAACTCGGTTCAAAAGCCGACCCCGAAACCGATCTGATAGCTGTCAATGGCAAGCCGCTCAGAATCAGTGAACAACGACTTTACATTCTGCTCAACAAGCCGACTGGTTACATCACTGCCCTTAAAGACGAGCGGGGACGGAGGTTGGTGACCGAATTGCTTAAAGATGTGCCGGAGCGTGTTTATCCGGTAGGGAGGCTGGATTACAACACAGAAGGGCTTCTGCTGCTGACCAACGATGGCGAGTGGGCCAATCGTCTGATGCATCCGCGTCATGAGGTGGAGAAGGAATATCATGTCAGAGTGCGCGGCAAAGTGATGGATCAGCAGTTGAAGCGTATGGCGGATGGTGTCGAGCTGGAGGATGGCAAAACCGCTCCGGCTGTTGTGGAATTGATAAAAAGCGGCGAGCAGAACGACTGGATCTCGGTCACTATCCACGAAGGCCGTAACCGCCAGGTGCGACGCATGTGTGAGGCGGTCAGCCTGTCGGTTGTGCGTCTGAAAAGAATCCGCTACGGCACCTTGTCGCTCGGCAGTATCAGGGACGGCCAGTATCGTTACCTGACTGATGCCGAAGTACAGGAACTATCCGGATTACCGCCAAAGACGGCGTCATCCCGGGGTGTAAAAGCGGGCGAGGGGCGATCACACGAAAAACAGCAGCGCGCGCATATCCCGAAAAGTCCGGGCAGTGCAGCGGGCGGCGATTCGCAGCGAGGAGTTAAAAACTCTGAGGGTCGTGGCCATGCGGGAACTGGACAGGGACGAAAACCAAGTACAACTAAAACAGAGGGAAGTCGCAGGATGCCTAAAAAAAGCTGAAATTTGCAGAGCCACCCACCCCCGTCAAGAGGGTGGGGGCGTAACTATTTTTTGTTTCTTGCCTTCTTCAGATGCTCCTGGAACAGCTCAGGGGAAAAACCTTTTAAAACCACCTCTTTTTTGCCGCTGCCGAATACAATCACCGGAACACCGTTGCTCTCATATTTCCCCGTCAAATCTGCCATGGCTTTGGCATCAACCTCCACATCCCGGTTGATGAACGGAATCTCGTTTGCTGTCAGATACTCCTTGGCTTCCCGGCAATGCGGGCACCAGGCGACCGAGTACAGTACGATCTGGGGGAACTTCTTTGCCGCCTCCGCTTTGGCCGGATTGAGTGTGCTCTGGCGGGGAGTGTCTGCTGCGGCGAATGATGCAGTGGCGGCCAGTAGTAGTGCTGCTGCAATCAGTAATAATTTGGATTTCATTTTTTCTCCTTGTTCGGGACGACCACGATTTGTCGGCGTATTAATTTGAATGTCAAAGGTTTCTCTTCTCCGGCATGCGTCACTTTAAGCACTACCGGTGTGCCTGATACCCCTCTCAGCCGTTTTTGAACCATACTGGTAAAATCACTCCCCATTGTCGGCTTGCCGTCTATATGAGTTATGATGTCACCGGTTCTGATGCCGGCCTGATGTGCCGGGCTGCCATTAACGATCTGTCTGACTTCGATCTGTCCATTTTTCAGCGGAACACCATCAATCCCAACTCCGCCAAAAACAGATTCACTGTTGCCGGCCCAAACAGGTTGCGTCACTAAAGCCAAGCAGAACAGGCATGTGATTATACGCTTCATATTTCCCTTCTACCATAGCGCAGCGAACAAGGTCAAACAAACAAGCCGCTTGCATCTGTTGCCCGATTACACGTATCATCCGCACCTATAATCAATTCAGGAGTGTGCAATGAGGACACGAATCAAGGAACTGCTGCGGTGCGGTGTGTCAGGCTCAGGATATACGGTTTCCGGCTGGGTTAGATCACTGAGATTGTCAAAAGAAATAGCTTTTATTGTATTAAACGATGGATCAAGCGTGGATGGCATGCAGATCGTGGCAGAGTCCGGTTTGGCCAACTTCGAAGAACTCAGCCGGGTCGGCACCGGCAGTGCCGTCAGAGTAACCGGAGAGCTGGTTGAATCACCGTCCGCCGGCCAAAAATATGAGTTAAAGGCAATTGCTGTCGAAGTTATCGGTTATGCCGATGAAAGTTATCCGTTACAGAAAAAACGACATACTTTTGAATATTTACGCACAATTGCCCACCTCCGTCCAAGAACAAACACTTATGGGGCTGTTTTCCGTTTGAGGTCGAAGCTGGCCCAGGCTATTCACCGTTTCTTCGCCGAGCGGAACTTTCTATACGTACATACGCCGATCATCACTGCCAGCGACTGTGAGGGTGCTGGCGAGCTGTTTCACGTCTCGACCCTGGATGCCGCTAATCCTCCCATGGTTGAAGGGAAGATCGACTATAGCCAGGATTTTTTCGGTCAGAAGACCGGTCTGACTGTCAGTGGACAGTTGGAAGGCGAGATGTTTGCCACGGCTTTTGGGGATATCTACACCTTTGGTCCTACTTTTCGGGCCGAGAACTCGAACACCGCCCGGCATGCCTCGGAATTCTGGATGATTGAGCCTGAAATGGCTTTTGCCGATCTTGCTGACGATGCGGAGCTGGCCGAGCGGTTTGTGCGCTACCTCTGTCGTGTTGCTTTGGAAGAATGCAGCGAGGAAATGTCGTTTTTCGACAAGCAGATTGAAAAGGGGCTGCTGGAGAGGGTTCGATCCGTGGCTGATGCCGATTTTGAGCGGATCGAATACGATGAGGCCATCAGGTTGCTTCAGAAAAGCGGCGCCACCTTCAATTATCCGGTGGAGTGGGGGCTGGATCTGCAGACCGAGCATGAACGCTACATCACGGAGCAAATCGTCGGCGGGCCGGCTTTCATCCTGAATTACCCCAAGGACATCAAGGCCTTTTACATGCGGCAAAATGACGATGGTCGTACTGTGGCGGCTATGGATCTGCTTGTCCCCAAGGTTGGCGAGATCATCGGAGGCAGTCAGCGCGAAGAGCGCCTGGACCGTTTGACCCGGCGCATGACGGAGATGGGGATTGCCCAGGAGCCGCTCTGGTGGTATCTGGACAGCCGTCGCTGGGGGAGCTGCCCGCACGCCGGATTCGGGCTGGGTTTCGAGCGGCTGGTGATGTACCTGTCCGGCATGGAGAATATTCGGGATGTGATACCGTTTCCGCGTACACCAAGGCATGCCGAGTTTTGAACAATGTTCATCTACTGCCTCGAAATACATCTTTCCCTCCCATCCCGTTCCCTCAAGGAGAAGCGCGGCATAGTCAAAAGTATTCTGGGGAGAGCCCGCAACAGATTTAATGTGGCCTGTGCCGAGGTTGACCGTCAAGACAATGTGTCCGTGGCGGTGTTGGGCTTTGTGACCGTCAGTCCGGACAAAAATATACCTCGTCAGGCGCTGGAAAAGGTTGAAGAATGGATCTACGAAAGTTGGTCCGATCTGGAGATCATCGCTGCGGATATTTCCGAAATCTGAAAATCGAACCGGGTGCTTGCCGACGATTAGCCTTGAAACTCAAGCCTGCTTCGTAGTATATATACAGCTTACTGTTGTGCCGCATAATGCGCCGAAGCGCTTGAATATAGCCTGTTAAATCCTTGTAATATTCGATTGTTGCATCTAAGTACCATCAACCCGCATTTCCTGGAGCCTGTGTGAAAATCTGTTCGCTGGCCAGCGGCAGCAAAGGTAACTGTCTTTATCTGGAGAGTGGTGACACACGTCTGCTGATCGACGCCGGACTGTCTCTTCGGGAAACGCTGTTGCGTATGGAATCGCTCGGGATTGATGCCGCTGGAGTACACGCCGTTCTGGTGACGCACGAGCATATCGACCATATCCGTAGTGCCGGTTCTTTTGCCCGCAAGTTCAAAATTCCAGTCATTGCCAGCAATCTGGTACATCGCAAATCAGAAAAACTCTTCAAAAAAACTCAGGTGATCGAATTTGAATCCGGTACCGCCTTTGATTTCAGAGGCAGCCGTATCGATCCGTTCTCCATTACTCATGACAGTTGTGATCCGGTCGGTTTTCTGGTTGAGTCGGTCGAGGGACGCTGCGGTTCGGCCACCGACCTGGGTATTGTTACCCGTCTGGTGATGGATAAACTGAGCGGCTGCCGGGCTTTGAATCTGGAATCGAACCACGATCTGGACATGCTGATGAACGGTCCTTATCCCTGGGAGTTGAAACAGCGCATCAAGTCGCGCCATGGTCATTTATCCAATGAGGAGTCGCTGGCGCTGCTGCACGACCTGGCTCACGAAGGTCTTGAACTGCTGGTGATGGCCCATCTGTCCGAGGTAAACAATCATCCTGACCACGTCCTTCGCACCAGCGGATCTTTCCTGCGTGAACAGAATGTTTGCGCCCCGCAGATTGTGATCGGCGATCAGTTCCATGCCAGCGCATTGATACAAATCTGATCCATTGAAACATATCATCTGAATTAAGGAGTTATTGCATGATTGAACGTTATTCCCGACCTGAAATGGCCCGTATCTGGGCTGCCGAAAATCGCTTCCGCATCTGGCTGGAGATTGAAACACTGGCATGCGAAGCCCAGGCCGAGCTGGGGGTCATCCCTAAAGAGGTCGTGCCGATCATCCGTGCCAAGGGTGATTTCGATATCGCCCGCATCGATGCCATTGAGCTTGAGGTCAAGCATGACGTAATCGCTTTTTTGACTTCAGTTGCCGAATATGTCGGTCCCGAAGCCCGTTTCATCCATCAGGGGATGACTTCCTCGGATGTTCTGGATACCTGTCTGTCGGTGCAGTTGACACAGGCCGCCGATGAGTTGCTGGTTGATATGGACATGGTTCTGGAGTCGCTGAAAAAGCGGGCCTTGGAGCATAAGGATACCGTCTGCATCGGACGTTCACACGGCATTCATGCCGAGCCTGTAACATTCGGACTCAAACTGGCTTCCTTTTACGCCGAGATGCAGCGCAACCGCGTCCGCCTGGCCGCAGCCCGCGAAAACATCGCCACCGGTGCTATCTCCGGCGCGGTCGGAACCTTTGCCAACATCGATCCATACGTTGAAGAATATGTCTGTGGGAAAATGGGGCTGCTGCCGGAACCGGTTTCGACCCAGGTCATTCCCCGTGACCGCCATGCCGAGTATTTCTGCACCTTGGCTCTGATCGCCTCGTCAATGGAGCGGATTGCCATCGAGATCCGTCATCTGCAGCGTACCGAAGTGCTGGAAGCAGAGGAGTTCTTCAGCAAGGGGCAAAAAGGTTCTTCGGCCATGCCGCACAAGCGCAATCCGATCCTTTCTGAAAACCTGACCGGACAGGCCCGTTATATCCGTTCGCTCTGCATCCCGGCCCTGGAAAACGTGGCGCTGTGGCATGAACGCGATATTTCGCACTCCTCGGTCGAACGCTACATCGCACCGGATGCCACCGTGGCGCTTGATTTCTCACTCCGCAGGCTGAACGGTCTGATCGGAAACCTGGTGGTTTATCCCGAAAACATGCTCAGAAACCTGAATCAGATGAAGGGACTGGTCTTCTCGCAAAAGATCCTGCTGGATCTTACTCAAGCCGGTGTTTCCCGCGAAGATTCCTATCGCCTTGTTCAGCGCAACGCCATGAAAGTCTGGGAGCAGGGCGCGGATTTCCAGACCGAACTGCTGGCCGATCAGGAAGTGGTGGGAGCATTGGGCGAAGCCAAAATCCGCGAATCCTTTGACCTGAACTATCACTTAAAGCACGTCAACACGATCTTCAAGCGGGTATTCGGTGAATAGATTTTTTAGCTTCATAAGTCAGCTCCTGCAAACCCAGGAAAGCGACGGAGTCCTGTTGCTGTGGGCCAAGGATATTCTGGGCGCGCTTCTGATCCTGGCGCTGTTCTGGGTGTTATCGCAGCTGGTCGTGATGATGTTGAACAAGTGGGGCAGACGCTTGGCCCGTTTTACCTCAACCGACCTGGATGATCGCCTCCTGCAGCGTATTACTCCCCATGTCTCACGCCTGATGATCATGCTGGGGCTTTATCTGGCAATCAGATCGTTGCCTTTGCATGAGAAACTTGTGGTAGTGGTTTCCGGACTGCTTTTCATCCTTCTGGTAATTATCGTTTTCAACCTACTGTACCACGCCCTGGACGAACTTCTGAAATGGTACGTCGCCGGGCAGCAGGAAGCATCAAACGCCACCATGTCCCGCCAGATGCTGCCGGTAGCCGAAAAAATCGCATCGCTGTTTTTGATGGCAACCGCTCTGCTGATTATCTTCAAGCACTTCAATTATGATATCTTCTCACTGGTGACAGCCTTGGGAATCGGTTCTTTGGCAATTGGTATGGCGGCCAAGGATACTCTGGCCCATATGATTTCAGGTTTTACCCTGATGCTGGATCGTCCGTTTCAGATTGGTGACCGGATCAAGCTGGCCAATGGTCAGGTCGGAGATGTTGTCGATATCGGCCTGCGCTCCACCAAAATTCAGGGGTTGGACACGACGGTTATGATCATACCCAACTCCGACCTGTGCAACTCCGCTCTGATCAACATGGTTCGCCCGACAATGGTTACACAAGGGCGCATTGCGGTTGGCGTCGGCTATGGCAGTGATATGGAACATGTCAAAGCTGTGCTGCTGGCAATAGCCGAAGAAAACGGTGAAGTTGTGGCGGAGCCGCCGCCGCTGGCGCTTTTTACCTCGTTTGGGGATAGTTCCCTGAACATGCTGCTGCTGTTCTGGGTTGGTGATCCGACCCGGATCGCCCTGGTGACAGATCAGTTGAATTGCGCCATTTTGCGTCGTTTTAGTGAAGAACGCATCGAAATACCATTCCCAAAAAGAACGGTCATTATGGAAAAGGAACAAGCATTATGCCCAACAGAATAGAGATTGCCCTGAAAAATGGTGTCCGTGACGCACGTGGCGAGCGGATCAAACGCGAAATTGGACACTTTCTGCACTTGGCTGTTGAAGAAGTGCGAACCATAGATGTTTATACCGTCGATGCGCCGCTTTCGCCGGACTTGCTGGAACAGGCCGCGGCCGGCCCTTTCAGTGATCCGGTTATCCAGCTCTGGAGTCTGGACAAGCCGCTGGCCGAAGGATTCGACTATGCGGTCGAGGTCGGATTCAGGCCGGGCGTGACAGACAACGTCGGGCGGACGGCTCGCGAGGCGGTTTCATATCTGACCGGAACTCCTTTAGCTGACGGGGAGGGCGTCTATTACGCGGTTCAATACCTGTTGAAAGGGGCGATGACCGTTGACGATGTGGAAAACATAGCCACCGGATTGCTCTGCAATACCCTGATCCAGCGCTACACGGTTTTGTCTTCCCAGGAATTTTCCCGGAAGGGGGGATTCGCCGCTGTTGCGCCGAAAGTTCAGGCTGAAACAAGGGCCGAGGTCAGGGAAATCGATCTGGAAGTTTCCGATGAAGAGTTGATGCGCATCAGCAAAGAGGGGGTTCTGGCCCTGACTCTTGATGAAATGCAGATCATCCAGAAACATTACCGCGATCCCCAGGTTCTTGAAGCGCGTTCCAAAATGGGGCTGTCTGCAAGGCCGACCGACGTGGAGTTGGAGTGTCTGGCGCAGACCTGGTCCGAGCATTGCAAACATAAAATTTTCGCCGGGACTGTTCAATATGAAGATGAACATGGCAACCGGCAGGAGATCAAATCCCTTTTCAAATCATTCATTCAGCGCACTACCAAAGATGTGCGCGAGAAAATGGGGGACAAGGATTTCTGCCTTTCGGTCTTCAAGGACAATGCCGGGGTTATCAAATTCAACGAGCAACATTCCCTGGTCTTCAAGGTCGAAACCCATAATTCTCCATCGGCGCTCGATCCATACGGCGGGGCGCTGACCGGAATCGTCGGGGTCAACCGTGATCCGTTCGGTACCGGCCAAGGCTCAAAACTGATCTTTAATACAGATGTATTCTGCTTTGCCGATCCTTTTTACGACAAACCGCTCCCGAAGCGGCTGCTGCATCCACGCCGTATTTATGAAGGTGTTGTCGAAGGGGTTGAGCATGGCGGCAACAAGAGCGGCATCCCGACCGTCAACGGATCGCTGGTTTTTGATGAGCGTTTTGCCGGCAAGCCGCTGGTTTTCTGCGGAACGGCCGGCCTGATGCCGGCGCGTGTCAATGGACAGCCGGGGCATGACAAGTACATCAAGCCGGGTGACCTGATTGTCATGACCGGTGGCCGGATCGGCAAGGATGGTATCCACGGCGCCACCTTCTCTTCCGAGGAGTTGAATGAGAATTCGCCGGTCACTGCGGTGCAGATCGGTGATCCGATTACCCAGAAGCGCATGTTCGACTTCCTGATCCGCGCCCGCGACAAGGGACTTTATCGTTTCATTACCGACAACGGCGCGGGCGGACTTTCTTCCTCAATCGGGGAAATGGCTGGCGAATGCGGCGGCTGCCGGATGGATCTGGCCAAAGCCCCGCTGAAATACCCCGGGCTGAACCCATGGGAAATCCTGATCTCCGAGGCTCAGGAGCGCATGTCGCTGGCGGTGCCGCCTGAACAGATTAAAGAGTTTCTTGCCATGGCGGAGCGCTTCGGTGTCGAAGCCACCGTGCTGGGCGAGTTCACCGACTCCGGAGTTTTCCATATGCAGTATGGCGAACAGACTGTTGCCTGGCTGCCGATGGAGTTCATGCATGAAGGATTGCCCCCCATGCAGCTTCCGGCCAAATGGACGCCGCCGCAACATCCGGAACCGGTTCTGGAAGAAAAAAATGACTACACTGACGAACTGAAGCAGCTTCTCTCCAGCCTCAACATCTGCTCCAAGGAGTCGGTGGTACGGCGTTACGACCACGAAGTACAGGGAGGTTCAGTCGTCAAACCTTTTATCGGTGTGACCAATGATGGACCATCCGACGCAGCGGTTGTGCGGCCAATCCTTGACTCTTTCGAAGGTGTCGTCACGGCTCACGGTATCTGTCCCCGCTATTCCGATATCGATACCTACCACATGACCGCCAACGCCGTTGATGAGGCGCTTCGCAACTATGTCGCTGTTGGCGGTTCGCTGGAACTGGTGGCCGGTTTGGACAATTTCTGCTGGTGCGACCCGGTCCTGTCGGAGAAAACTCCGGACGGCGATTACAAGATGGCACAGCTGGTGCGCTCCAATCAGGCTCTTTACGATGTCTGCATGGTCTACAATCTGCCGCTGATCTCCGGCAAGGATTCCATGAAAAACGACTTCTACGATGGAACGACCAAGATATCGATCCCGCCGACACTACTGTTCTCGGTGATCGGGAAAATTGAAGATGCCAGAAAAGCTGTCACAATGGACGTCAAACGCCCCGGCGACTGTGTCTATTTGCTGGGCTGCACAGCCGACGAGCTGGGTGGATCGGAATACCTGGCAATGAAGGGTTTTGTCGGCAATAAAATTCCCAAGGTCGATGCGATGTCGGCTTATGCCCGCTACCAGGCTTACCACCAGGCTGTTCTTCAGGGGCTGGTGGCTTCCTGCCATGACCTGTCCGATGGCGGACTGGCGGTCGCTGCGGCTGAAAGCGCCTTTGCAGGTGGTTTCGGTATCTCCATCGATCTGTCACGCGTGCCATGGCAGGGGCCTGAAGATGGCTGGCGTGACGAAGCGCTGCTCTTCTCCGAATCTGCATCGCGACTACTGGTCACGGTCCGTCGCGAGGATTCCGAGGCTTTCGAGGCGATCATGGGGGGAGAAGGTTGTTCCAGGATCGGTGTGGTAACTGAGAACCCGCTGCTGAGCATTGAGGCGATTGAGGGTCATGATGTTATCATGGCCGATCTGTCCGAGCTTAAAGAAGCCTGGCAAAAAACTTTGCGGGAGCTGTAACTGATTCTGTGACCGACACTATCCAACATACCTTAAAAACAATTTTCGGGTTTCACGAGTTTCGATCACCACAGCAGGAGGTTATCGAGAGGGTCTGTGACGGTGAGGATGTTTTTCTGGTTATGCCGACTGGTGGCGGAAAGTCGCTCTGTTATCAGATTCCGGCCTTGCATCGAAAAGGGGTGGCGATTGTCGTCTCGCCGCTGATTGCCCTGATGAAAGATCAGGTCGATGCACTGGTTGCCAACGGCGTCAAGGCAACTTTCCTGAACTCTTCCTTGTCGTCTGCGGAAGTCGGGCGTGTTTTTCAGCAGTTGGATACAGGTAAGCTGGATCTGTTGTACGTTGCTCCGGAACGGCTGATGATGCCGGAATTTCTGGAGCGACTGGCTTCACTTGAGCTGGCCCTGTTTGCGATTGACGAAGCCCACTGTATCTCGCAGTGGGGACATGATTTCAGGCCCGAATACACGCAGCTTGGCCGGTTGCGCCAGCAATTCAGAAATGTGCCGATCGTGGCGATGACCGCCACCGCTGACCCGGAAACGCGCAAGGATATACTGCGGCAGCTGGGGCTTGCGGATGCAAAGGTATTTGTGGCCGGTTTCGACCGTCCCAACATCACCTACACGGTCATTCCCAAGCATAAACCGCTGGTTCAACTCGGCTCGTTCCTGTCCGGACGGAAGGATGAAGCCGGAATCGTTTATGCCCTGAGCCGGAAACGGGTCGAACAGGTCGCCGAAAAACTTTGTGCATCCGGTTTTTCCGCTGCTGCCTACCATGCCGGTCTGCCGGATGCGGAACGCAAGAGAGTGCAGGACGCTTTCAGATGCGATGATCTTCGGATCGTGGTTGCCACTGTCGCATTCGGCATGGGAATCGACAAGCCCAACGTGCGTTACGTTGTGCATTACGACATGCCCAAGAGCGTCGAAAGCTACTATCAGGAAACCGGTCGTGCCGGGCGTGACGGTCTCCCTTCCGAAGCGTTGATGCTGTTTGGCATGGGTGATGTCATGACCGCCCGCTCGCTGATTGAGAACAGTGATAATGCGGAACGGGTACGGATCGAGCTGCAAAAACTGAATGCCATGGTTGCGTATGCCGAAGCACTGACCTGCCGCCGCCGGGCGCTGCTAAACTATTTTGGTGATCAGCTTGAAAACGAATGCGGTAACTGCGATGTCTGCACAGATCCGCCACAGCGGTTTGATGCCTCGGAACAGGCCAAAAAAGCACTTTCGTGCGTTTATCGGGTCGGCGAACGATTCGGCGCAAGGCATGTTATTGATGTGCTGCGCGGAGCCAAAGGGCAACGTGTGGCTGAATTGCAGCATAACCAGCTTTCCACCTATGGCATCGGCGCCGACCTTTCGGCGGTGGAGTGGGAAAACATTTTCAGGCAGTTGATCCACCTCGGTTATCTGGTTCAGGATTTTACACGCTACGGCGCATTGGGACTTTCGCCCGCTGCGCGGCCGGTTCTGAAGGGGGAGACGAAAGTTATCCTTGGTCTGCCGCGGGCAGCTGTTTTGAAAGAGGAGAAGAGCAGGCGGAAGAGCGGGGCTGGGGATGGCGCCCACCGGGCATTGTTTGACGATTTGCGAGCGGTTCGCAAACAGATTGCAGATGCGGCCGGTGTTCCACCTTTTGTAGTTTTTTCCGATGCGACCCTGCTTGAAATGTCCAAGGTTCGCCCCGGTGATCAAAGCGAACTGTTATCGATTACCGGAGTCGGCGAACATAAACTGCGCAAGTATGGCGCGGAATTTCTTGCCGCAATCAGCAAATATATGTACTCGCAAAGCTGAAATTCTGAAGCAGACCGGCAGTAAACTGGTAAGCTGACTTTCGAATATTTAAGGAGAACAGCAATCAATGGCACAAACTAGAGCAATTGTCATAACCGGCAACGGTACCAACTGCGAGATGGAGGCGGCCCACGCCTGCCGCATGGGCGGCTTCGACGAGGCCGTTATCGCTCACATCGCTGAAATCCTTTCCGGCGAGGTTCGCCTGGATGACTTCCATTTCCTTAATCTGACAGGCGGGTTTCTGGATGGAGACGATCTCGGGAGTGCCAAGGCCCAGGCCAATCGTCTGAAGCATGCTTCGGTGTCTGGCAGCGGTGAAAAACTGGTTGAACAGTTCACCCGCTTTATCAACGCCGGAAAGTTGATTCTGGGTGTCTGCAACGGTTTTCAGCTGATGGTCAAGATGGGGATGCTGCCTGCTTTCGACGGTGATTACCTGAACCAGTCCGTTACCCTGACCCATAATGACTGCGGACGTTTTCAGGATCGCTGGTGTTATCTCAAAGTCGATGCGTCCTCTCCATCGGTTTTTACAAAAGGGATCAACAAGGGGATTTATCTGCCGGTGCGCCACGGTGAAGGGAAATTCGTCTGTGATTCGGATGCCACTTTGCAACGTATCGAGCAGGAACATCTGGCGGTCTTCAAATATTCCGGTTCCGATTATGATGCTGCCACGATGGAGTTTCCAGCCAACCCCAACGGAGCGCAGAACGCCATCGCAGGCATCTGTGATCCAACCGGGCGATTGATGGGGCTGATGCCGCACCCCGAGGCCTTTATCCACTATACCCAGCACCCGCGCTGGACTCGTGAAGAACTTCCCGAAGCGGGCGACGGACTGATACTTTATAAAAATGCCGCGGAGTATGTGAGGAATAACCTTGTCTAGTCAAACTGAAGTTAAAGTGGAGCCCGTAACTATGAAATTATCCAGACCACAGGAAGAATGCGGCGTTTTTGGCGTCTACAACCACCCGGAAGCATCCAATCTGACTTATCTTGGTTTGTATGCGCTCCAGCATCGCGGCCAGGAAAGCTGCGGTATCGTCTCATCCGACGGCAACACGCTCCATGCTCACAAACGGATGGGTCTGGTGGCCGATGTATTCGGAAACCAGGAGGTTTTCAAAAAACTGCCCGGAAAATCAGCTATCGGTCATGTGCGCTATTCAACCGCCGGAGCTTCGGTGGAAAAGAATGTCCAGCCGATCATGGTGGATTACTCGCGCGGCTCGATCGCCGTGGCCCATAACGGCAACCTGGTCAATGCCCAGTTGCTGAAGGCGGAGCTGGAAGCGTATGGTTCGATTTTCCAGACCACCATGGATACGGAGATCATCATTCATCTGCTGGCTGTTGCCCGCACCAATTCACTGGTGGACCGGATTGTGGAGTCGCTCAGCCGTATCAACGGCGCGTATTGCCTGCTGTTTCTGACCGAGAGCCGCATGATAGCGGTGCGCGACCCCAACGGTTTCCGCCCGCTCTGTCTGGGCAAGCTTGGTGAAGGATGGGTTGTGGCATCCGAGAGCTGCGCACTGGATCTGATCGAAGCGGAGTTTGTGCGTGAAATCGAACCGGGCGAAATGATTGTCTGCAATGTCGACGGCAGTATCCAGTCACTGTTTCCGTTCAAAAAGGTTGAGCCGACCCCTTGTATCTTTGAGTTTGTCTACTTTGCCCGTCCCGATTCCTATATTTTCGGCAAAAATGTCTACCTGACCCGCAAAGAGCTTGGAAGGCAGCTGGCGCGCGAATATAAAGTGGATGCGGATGTGGTCATCGCAGTGCCGGACTCGGGTGTTCCGGCTGCCATGGGGTACGCCGAGGAAGCCGGGATTTCGTTCGAGATGGGTCTGATACGCAACCATTACGTGGGGCGTACCTTCATTGAACCGGCTCAGGCTATCCGGCATTTCGGAGTCAAGATCAAGCTTAACCCGGTCCGGGAAATTCTGGAAGGCAAGAGGGTTGTTGTTATTGACGATTCGATCGTGCGCGGCACGACTTCACGTAAAATAGTCAAAATGGTGCGACAGGCCGGAGCAAAAGAGGTGCATATGCTGATCTCATCTCCGCCAACCAGCTATCCCTGCTACTACGGCATCGATACCCCCAATCGCAAGGAGCTGATCGCTTCGTCACACAGTCTTGAGGAAATTCGTCGTTACATAACTGCAGACTCATTAGGTTACCTGTCGGAAGAAGGTCTTCTGAGCTCGGTTGGAGTCAGCAAAACCGATTATTGTAAAGCCTGTTTTGCCGGAGATTACCCGGTCGCATTCCCCAAACCTGCGGAACTGCCGCAGATGGGACTATTTGAGGAGGAACTGCTCTAACATGAATGAACGAGACCAACTGAAGAAAATTATCCTGGAACTGTCTTACGAGAAACGTCTGGTAACGCTGGCTTCGGGACGCGAGAGTGATTTTTATTTTGACGGCAAGCAGACCACACTGCACGCCGAGGGCGGTTTTCTGGTAGGGAAACTGTTCTATGATGCGATCAAAGATGTGGAAGGGGTGCAGGCAGTAGGCGGTATTACTCTGGGAGCCGACCCGATCGCCACGGCAACATCGATTGCGGCTCATCTGGACGGCAAAAGCATGCACGCTTTCATCATCCGCAAGGAGCCCAAGGGGCATGGCACCGGCCAATGGCTGGAAGGCCGCAAGAACCTGCCGGCCGGTACGCAGGTTATTATTGTTGAAGATGTCGTCACGACCGGCGGCTCTTCGATGAAAGCGGTTCGACGCGCCGAAGAAGAGGGTCTTAAAGTCCTCGGAATTGTCACACTGGTTGATCGGGAAGAAGGCGGCCGGGAGAATATTGAAGCTGAAGGGTACTGGCTCAGGACAATTTTTACCAAGAGTGAGTTGGTCGGGAACTGATAATTATGAATATGTCTCGCCGGAAACGGCGGGACATTTTTGTCTTTACTTTAAACCCGGGTCACGGTTTGATGTCCGGCAAGGCAATTACCAGCCATAGTTAATTTCAGCGGAGGTTTTTATGTCAAAGAGGATGAAAATCTGCATCAATACCGGCGGCGGTGACGCTCCGGGACTGAACGCTGTCATTGAGGCGGTCACCATGGCAGCCTACAACCGTCAATGGGAGGTTTACGGCATTAAATGCGGCTATGCCGGCCTTCTGAATACTGATGATATAATCAATCTGACTCCGGAAAAGGTCGACGGCATTGCCAGTATCGGCGGCACTATTTTGGGAACAACCAACAAGGGCAACCCCTTTGATATGCCTATCTGCAATGCGGCGGGAGAATGGGAAACGCGCGATTTGTCGGACCGGGTCATGGAAAACTTCCGTCGCCTTCGCTTTGATGCACTTGTTGCCGTCGGTGGGGATGGGAGTCTGGATATTGCTCACCGCTTTGCCGCCAAGGGAATGCCTGTGATAGGTGTTCCAAAAACCATCGACAACGACATGGGGGGGACCGTCATTACCTTCGGGTTCGATACGGCGGTCAGCATCGCCACCGAGGCCATTGACCGCCTGCATTCCACTGCCAAGTCCCATGATCGGGTGATGGTGGTGGAAGTGATGGGGCGCGATGCCGGCTTTATCGCTCTCAATAGCGGTATCTCGGGGAACGCGGATGTGATCCTGATTCCGGAGATTCCGTTCGACATCGATAAGGTGTGCGATAAATTGATGGACAACGAACTGCATGGCCGCAAATATGCGATTGTGGTCGCGGCCGAGGGGGCGCTTCCCAAAGGTGGCGATGTGGTGACGAAAAGTATCTGTGAGCCGGGACGGCAGCATGTGGTTTTGGGTGGCATTGCCGAATATGTCGCCAATGAAATTTCACAGCGGACAGGCAAGGATACTCGTTCGATGGTATTGGGGCATCTGCAGCGGGGCGGTTCGCCAACAACCTTTGATCGCCTGCTTTCCCTCCGTTTCGGCGCAGCGGCTGTAAGGGCCATAGAATTGGGCAAGTTCGACCATATGGTGGCGCTACACTCTCCGGATATAGCGCTGGTGCCGTTGGAAGAAGCGTTGGGAATAAAAAAGCGCGTTCGCGCTGATGGAGATACGGTGCTGACCGCCCGTGACCTGGGGATTAGTTTTGGGGACTGAATCAATCTGCAAAATAGTCCAGTTAACAGCACGCTGTCGTAGATTTGTCCCGACATTACGGAGGAATCTCCATGTCTAAGCAGCGTCTGGATAAACTGATGGTCGAACGCGGCCTTGCCCCCTCGCGAGAAAAAGCGCAGGCACTGATTATGGCCGGTCAGGTGGTGGTTGGGGACCATGCCGTCGATAAATCAGGGCACCAGGTGCCGCTTGATGCCGATATTCGCATCAAGGGCGATGTGTTGCCGTTTGTCAGCCGGGGCGGTCTCAAGCTGAGGAAAGCCCTGGATCTGTTCGAAGTTGATGCCAGTGGCCTGGTGGCAGTTGATGTGGGAGCCTCAACCGGCGGTTTCACCGATTGTCTTTTGCAAGCCGGCGCACTCAAGGTTTTTGCTGTTGATGTCGGGCATGGCCAGCTGGCCTGGAAGCTGCAACAGGATCCGCGTGTCATCAATATCGAAAAAACCAATATCCGCTATCTGACTCCGGACCAGCTTGGAGAAGCGCCGGATCTGGCGGTGATTGATGCATCATTCATCTCTTTGTCAAAAGTTCTGCCTGCCACCGTTGCGCTGCTCAAGCCGGGCGGAAGCATCATCGCCCTGATCAAACCGCAGTTCGAGGTTGGAAAGGGCGAAGTGGGGAAGGGGGGCATTGTCCGTGATCCGGTTGCCCACCAGAGGGTCATCGACGAAGTCAGCAATACTGCCCAGGCAATGGGGTTGACGGTGGCAGGCGTATGCGAGTCACCCATCACCGGAGCCGATGGCAATCGTGAGTTTTTGATTTTATTGAATCTACCTTGAATTTCGGAATGGAGGGGCGACGTGGAAAACTGTATTTTCTGCAAGATAATCAAAGGTGAAATTCCCTCAAAGAAGGTTTATGAGGATGACCGGATTTTTGTAATTGAGGATATCGGACCTCAGGCTCCGCTGCATCTGCTGGTGCTTCCGAAAAAACATTTTGCCAATTGCCTCGACATGACTGCAGAGGATGAGGCGCTCGTCGGATATGCCTACCGCAAGGCGGGCGAGATTGCCGTTCAGAAAGGGTATGCCGAGTCCGGATTCCGGATTGTCCAGAATAACGGCGAAGGCGCGGGACAGTCAGTTTTTCACATCCATTTTCACCTGTTGGCCGGGCGCGATTTTACGTGGCCCCCCGGCTAGAAACTGAGGATAATCATGAAAACATTAATTTTTCTGGGCTTGATGCTGTTGCTGCTGTCAAATCGATCCGGCGCTGAGACCTATTCCTGGGTTGATGGAAATGGCACCTATAACTTCAGTGACGATTACAACAGCATTCCGAAAAAATATCGCAAAAATGTGAAAAGAAGCGGGGATGTTGTTGATTTAGAGCCGACACAAAATGCGGCCCCCGTGGAGAAACCAGAAGTAAAACCTGCGGTTGCCGAAAAAAGCGCTGTCCCGGCCGCTGGTGACAAACAGCTCTATGGCGGTAAAACTCAGGAAGCGTGGCGCAAGGATTTTGAAGTTCAGGAGGTAGAGCTGAAGCGTTTGGAGCAGCAGCTCGAACAATTGAAAATCGAGATAAACAAGCCGAATCAGTCGTCACGTGTGCAACAGTCTGAGCTGATCAAGCAATATAATGCAATCAGGGTCGAGTATACCGACAAATACAAAATCTACAGTGAACTGATGGAGTCCGCCCGTAAAGCAGGACTGACAGTGGAAATTAAAAAGTAGGGAGCAGTTGCCGGTGCTAAAACTGTGAGGCCCGCCTAAATCAAGGCGGGCCTTTTGTTCGTCTGGAGGTTAGGCGGGTTGTTAAAATGCCAGCAAACGTTTACTTAATCCGGGAAAGGCGAAGTCAATCGTCATAACAATTGTCAGAATAATCATGATTATAACGGTCAGCCAGGCGATGATGTTGAAGATGGGGCCGTTGACGTAGGTTCCCATCAGCTTCTTGTCGTTGATCAGTTTGATCATGAACAGCAGTACGAACGGCAGTACCGCTCCGTTGATCACCTGGGATATGAACATGATCAATATCAGCGGTGCATTGGGAATCAGGATCAGAGCTCCGCTGATGATGATGATGGCGGTGAACAGCCAGAAAAACTGGGGTGCCTGTTCAAAATCCTTGTCAACTCCCGATTCCCATCCCATTCCCTCGCAGATATAGAAGGCTGTCGATAACGGCAGGATGCAGGCTCCAAACAGCGAAGCGTTGAACAGCCCGAAGGCGAACAGGGACGATGCGTACTCACCGACCAGGGGCTTGAGGGCGTGGGCTGCATCGGCGGCGGTTTCGATCTTCAGGCCCTGAACATGGATGGTGGAGGCACAGGCGACCATGATGAAGAAAGCCACCACAATTGCCAGAATGCAGCCAATGATGACGTCCAGGCGGCAGAAGTTGTACTGCTCCGCCGTGATCCCCTTTTCCACAACGGCCGACTGCTGATAAAACTGCATCCAGGGCGCAATGGTCGTGCCGACAATGCCGATCAGGGTCATCAGGTAGGCACTGTCCGTATTGAGGTTGGGAGTCACTGTGGCTTTCAGGACGACACCCCATTTGGGGCCGGCCATAAATGCGGCGATCGGGTAGGCCAGGTAAACCAGGCAGGCGACCAGAAAAACTTTTTCAACGGTTTTGTACGATCCTTTGACAATCAGCAGCCAGACCAGAAGGGCGCTGACCGGAACCGAGATGTATTTGCTGATGCCGAAGATTTCCAGGCTGGCGGCAATACCGGCAAATTCGGAGATGGAGTTGCCCATGTTGGTCAACAACAGCGCAATCATAGTGTAGAAGGTGATCTTGACGCCGAATGATTCCCTGATCAGATCGGAAAGTCCTTTGCCGGTCACGGCCCCCATCCGGGCGCACATTTCCTGAACCACAACCAGCGCAACGGTGGTGGGGATCATCATCCAGAGGACGGCATTGCCATATTCGGCTGCCGCCAGCGAGTAGGTGGTGATTCCACCGGCGTCGTTATCCACATTGGCGGTGATGATGCCGGGGCCGAGGATGGCCAGAAAGAGCATGACGTTTTTAGGACTCAAGCTCTTGAACTGCCTGAGGAGTTTTGAAGAAATTGCGTTTGACATACTTTTGCCTATCTGCGTTTGTTCTTTAGGATTAGAGGGAGGTAGTGGGCCAGGACGTCATCGACGGTAACAATCCCCGCCATGCGTTCGTCCTGATCAAGGACCGGTATGGCAATCAGGTCATACTTGGCGAGGGTTTCCAGCATATCCTCCGGTTCGGAATCGATGCTGACAAACTTGATATTTTCTTCCATGATATCCGTAATGTGAGTCTCAGGGGCGTTCAGCAGCAACTGTTTGAGTGATACCACCCCTTCCAGGCGATCCTCCGCATCAACAATGTAACCGTAATAGACGGTCTCCACATCCTCCGCGCACTGCTTGACCAGCTCCAAGGCCCGTCCTACCGAGATGTCCGACGAAAGTCTGAAGTAGTCCGGAGTCATCAGGCCGCCGGCCGAATCCTCTTCGTGCTCCAGCAGTTCCTGGATGTCCTCGGCGTCTTCCTGGTCCATCATCTCCAGCAGTTCCTGAGCCCTCTCTTCGGGCAGATCGGAGAGTACGTCGGCCGCTTCGTCAGGCTCCATCTCTTCCAAGATGTCAGATACCTGTTCATCATTCATCTGGCTGATGACCACATTTCTCATTTCAGCTTCAAGCTCGTAGAGCGTGTCACCGGTCGTCTCGGCATCAATCGAATCCAGCACTGTGCGGATGTTCTGGATAGGAATATTTTCGATGATGTCAGCCAGGTCGGCCGGATGCATTTCGTTCATCTGATTACGGGCAATATTCAGGGCCAGTTTGGATGAGTGGGCTTCCAGCGGCTGGACGTATTCCCAGCTGATCTCCGTGTTGAGGATCTCTTTGCGAATAATGCGGGCCACCTGTTCTCCGAAACGCTCGTATCCCAGTCGGCGCAGCAGACCGCGAAATCCGATGTCAACGCTGAATATACAGAGCTTATCTTGCAGTTTGCCCAGTTTTATATCGTTGACGCGAACTACCTTGGCGCCATCAACATCAACAATCTGTTTGTCCAGCAGGTCGCGTTTGACCAGAATTTCTCCCTCGCGCTGATTGTAGGTCTGCAAACCGGGAGGATTGATGCTGGCAGCCGAGATTACGACGTGGGTAAATAGTGAAACCTCACTCCAGGGTAGCGATTTCAATCCTTTGCGTGACTTGAACAGGATATGTGAAACTTCCGGAAATACCTCGCCCGGTATCATGACAAGATCGCGCAAGATGCCAAGTTCTGTGCCGGCGCTGTTGATGACGGAACGGCCGATAACTGTGCTGAGGTATATTTCGCTGAATTCTGAAGTCATAACGCTACCCATGTGTGTCTGAGTTAAGAGAATGCCATTTGTCTGTGATGCGTATGGTGATCTGACTATAAACCAAAAAACAAAAGCCCTTCCGGGAGAAAGGGCTTTGAGGTATAAACGCCAACGGCCATTCCCCTCTGGTTGACTTTCGACAGTGCACAACGTAGGATTAGCTCCAGCTACATTGGGTTAAGCCTTAATCCGACAAAACCTGTTGACCGCATTGGCGTCTTTCGACGTTTCTGGGTAGCAGCCTGTGTTTGTGCAAACGCCTCATTCTAACGAGGAATAAAAATATGTGTGTAACCTGTTGTAAATAAAGGGTATATCCCATTGTTGAGCGACCTGCATTTATACAACATAAATATAGCCAGGTAAAGAAAAGATTTAGTTTAAAAAATCAAACTATTCTGGCAACAAATGATTTTGTGCCACTCCTGGCAGGAGCATTCCGATGCCGCTGTTCGTATGGAAAAAAGATTATTCCGTTGGCGTAGACCTGCTTGACGATCACCATAAAAACCTGTTCAGAATTCTCAACGTGTTATATGAGAACACGATGCAACCCAGGGTCGTTGACGAGGTTCTGCCGATCATTGCCGAACTGCGGGAATACACCAGATATCATTTCGCCGCTGAAGAACTGCACATGCAGGATAAAGGTTTTCCTGAAATTACCGATCATATTGTCAAACACAGAAATTTTACGCACCAAATTGAAGAGCTGCAATCACAGCATAGAAATGATGATCTTGAAGACACAAGAAAGTTAATCGTTGTTCTTGGGAATTGGCTGCTAAATCACGTTCTGGTGGAAGATCGCAAATATTCGGAATGGCACAAGGGTGATGGAATATGACTGAACAGGTTGATAAAGAACAGGCGGTCACTATAGAAGAGCTGGTCGTTTCACACAGTTATGAGATGCTTGCACTGATAACTGTGCTGGAAAACAAGGGTATTCTGTCCAGATCTGAAATAATATCGGTTATCAACGAGTTGAAAAATTCGAAATAATGATACTGGCGAGGTTGATATGCGACTTACATTATTATTGGTTGTTATTGCCATGTTTTCGGCCGGGTGCAGTACCGTCAGCGAAGATGAGTTGCAGTCTAAAATTGATAAATGTACCGCAGCCGGTATGAATTACACCTACCTGAATGACTTCAGGGGCAAGCCGTACGATGTCATGTGCGTTTCCAAACGCCTGAGATAAGAGATTTAATTGCTTTCAAACGAGAAACCGCTATTTGAATAATTCTGAGCTTCCAACAAAGTTATGGCGACTGATTGATTCCGAACCGCTCAGTGGTCCGGAAAACATGGCCCTCGATGAAGCCCTGCTTGCTTCGTTTGATCAAGACTCAGAACCGATTCTGAGGCTGTATGGCTGGCAGCCGGCAGCTCTTTCGCTGGGCCGCTTCCAGAAAACCTGCGACGTGCTTGATCTGGAGCGATGCCGCGCCAATGCCGTCCCGATCGTGCGCCGTATCACCGGAGGCGGTGTTATTTACCATGCCGATGAATTGACCTACAGCCTGATCTGCTCGCCAGGTCAGATTCCCGAGGCGGACTCAATCAAGGATTCCTTTCGCGTGCTGACCGGTTTTCTGCTGCAGTTCTACCGAAACCTCGGTCTGAATGCGCAATACGCGGTGGATGGCTGCGCCGCCGATGAAAAGCTTGGTGAACGCACCCCATTCTGTTTCGCCGGTAAAGAATCATTCGATATTCTTGTCAATGGCCGCAAAATCGGCGGCAATGCCCAACGCAGGCTTAAACAGGTTGTTTTTCAGCACGGATCAATTCCGATCCTGAGCCGGGTGGCGGAGGGGCTGGTTTACCTGCGACAGCGCCCAAGCGGCGTGGAGGAACGGGTGACCTGCCTGACTGCCGAGGGAGTCACTCCGGATGCGGCCGCTTTGAAAACAGCCCTGAAAAAGGCGTTTTGCAGTAACCTTGATATTTCACTGCTGGATTCAGTTCCGACTGTCACAGAGCAGCAATTGGCCGAAAGGTTGCTTAGCGAAAAATACTTGAACGAAAATTGGAATCTGAACGGGGAGTGTTTGTGAATATTCAGCGAAAGCCGGAGTGGCTTCGGAAACGGGCCAATCCGGGCGACCAGGCCGGTATGAGGCAGCTGTTGGGCGATTTGCGTCTGAATACGGTCTGTCAGCAGGCGCTATGTCCTAATATTTCCGAGTGTTTCAGCTGTGGCCAGGCCACCTTTCTGGTTCTCGGGAAGCATTGCACCCGGCTCTGTTCCTTCTGTAATGTGGAGAAAACAGCGCCCCTGCCGGTCGATACCGGTGAGTCTGGCCGGGTTGCCGAAGCTGTTTTACGCCTGAAACTGTCGCATGTCGTGATTACCAGCCCCACCCGTGACGATCTGCCGGACGGCGGCGCTGCCGTCTATGCCGAAACGGTGGCCGCCATTCGCGCGCTTTCACCGGCAACCAGGGTCGAATTGCTGATACCTGATCTGCAGGGCGATCGTGGCAGTCTGGCCGTTATTACGGCCTCCAATCCCGATATACTTGGGCACAACGTGGAGACGGTTCCGAGCCTGTATCACATCCGGAGCGGAGCGGATTATGGCCGCTCACTGACAGTACTGAAAGTATGCAAAGAATTGGCCCCGGAGATAAAAACCAAGTCGGGTATCATGCTGGGAATGGGGGAATTGGAAGAGGATCTGCTGCAGGTTTTCAAGGATCTGCGTGGCGCCGGTTGTGATTATCTCAGCGTTGGCCAGTATCTGGCCCCCAGTCGCGCTCACTATCCGGTTCAGGAGTACATTCCGCCAGCCAGATTTGATGAATTGCGGCGCGTGGCCCTGGAGCTCGGTTTCCTGCATGTTGAAAGCGGGCCGTACGTCAGGAGTTCGTATCACGCCGATCAGTACGCATAAAAAAAGGCCGACCATAATGGCCGGCCTTGTAAATTTTCAAGCCTAATCCTAGGCGTAGGTTGAGAAACTGAAACCACCGCTGCTTTTTGAAGTCGGCTGGGGAGCCTGCTGAGCGTTTTGGGCCAGCATATTGGCAACCTGATTCTGGTTGTCTGCCGCCTGTTTCATCATCGTAGTGGAAATGGCCTGCTGGGTCTGTTCTGACCTGTAAAGCAGTGAAGATCCTGCAACTGAGCTGATATCCATGACGCACCTCCTTGTTAATTAAAATACCGCAGATCGAAGATTAATTGCAAGCAGATACTTGAACCTTTATGCCGATCCAAGAAAAATCTGCTACACTGGTTCTGGATAATTAAACAGCTGATGAGGTCTCTATGCAGATTGAATGGTGGCACTGGATTATTGCTGGATTTTGCCTGATCGGACTCGAACTGATCGTACCTTCCTTTACGATTATCTGGTTTGGCTTGGGGGCTCTGGTCGTCGGACTGCTCAACCTGGTCTGGCCCGGTTTCCCAGTTGCCGGACAAGTGGCGCTCTGGTCGCTGGCATCGGTCTGTTTTACTGTGGTCTGGTTCAGGTATTTCAAACCGAAAAAAAACCGGACGCATGCCGGTATGTCGAAGGAAGGAATTGTCGGCGAGACCGGCATCATTATTCGCGGCACTCAGGACAGTTACGGCCGCGGGATCGTCAGGTTCCGCATTTCGGTTCTGGGAGCAGATGAGTGGAGCTGCTTTGCCGAGGAAATCCTGAATGTCGGTGACAGCGTCAGAGTCGTGGATATCGAAGGACAAATACTGAAAGTAGTCAAAATCTAGGAGGATCCGATGCCGGGAGTTATCATCTTTGCCGTACTGTTTGTATTGGTGGCCGCAACGCTGTTCGCAGGAATAAAGACCGTTCCGCAGGGGCAGGAGTGGATCGTGGAGCGTCTGGGGAAGTACCACGTGACCCTCAAGCCCGGTCTTAACTTCATCATTCCATACATCGACGTGGTGTCTTACCGTGTTTCCACCAAGGGTGACGTACTCTCGGTCGGGGCGCAGGAGGTCATCACCAAGGACAATGCGGTCATTATCACCAATGCCATTGCCTTCATCAAGGTTACCGACCCGACCCGGGCCGTATATGAAATCCAGAATTACGAATACGCGATCCAGAATCTGGTCATGACATCCCTGCGTGCCATTATCGGCCAGATGGACCTCAACAGCGCCCTTTCCGAGCGCGAGCATATCAAGGCCCGCTTGCAGGACAACATCTCCAAGGAGGTGGCGGCCTGGGGTATTTACGTTCAGTCTGTAGAAATCCAGGATATCAAGCCGTCCGAATCTATGCAGAAGGCGATGGAACAGCAGGCCAGCGCCGACCGCTTCAAACAGGCCACCATTCTTGAAGCAGAAGGCAAGCGCGAGGCCACGATTCGTGAAGCTGAGGGTCGTCTGGAGGCCGCCAAGCGCGAGGCCGAGGCCCAGATCAGGCTGGCCGAGGCATCCGCCAAAGCGATTACAGACATCAGCGAAGCCATCAAGGATAATGACCTGCCGGCCGTTTTTCTGCTGGGTGACCGCTATATCAACACGCTGCAAAAAATCGCCACGTCCCAGAACGCCAAGCTGGTGATACTCCCTTCAGATCTGCCGGCTGCTATTCGGGGTTTGATGGGCAAAGGGTAGGGCGCTTAACTGAACAAATTGATGGATAAAGGAAGCCCCGCTTTTATTATGAAAGCGGGGCTTCTTATTGTAATGCGGAATTGTAATGAAGTCTTAAATACGACCCTGGACTTTATCTGATCAGGCCGTCTTTTTGGTTGTTTTTTTCTGTTTTGGCGCTGCTTCCAGTTTTTTATTGCGACCGGCCTGCATCTTTGCTCCCAGGTTGTTTTTAACAGCATCCGCTTTTTTCTTGTCGGAGTAGAATTTGGCAACCAGCGGCTGTTTAGCAGGAATCCCGAATTGCTGTTTATATTCCTTGTCTGTGATCTGGTGGATCTTGGTCAGATGCCTTTTAAGCGTTGTAAAACCTTTATTGCAGAGCAGGCAGATAACCTCGTTATCCTTGAAGACCTTTTTAAAATTTATCTTCTGAGGCTTGACCTCCTCCGCAGGAACTTCAGATTCAGGCTGCTGAAGATTGCCTTCATCAATAGCTTTAATCATGTTACTGATCTGAACCATTTCCTTCTGAAGCTCTTCAAGGCTCATCTCCTTCTTTGTCAGCCGTGCGGTTAATACCTGTACTGTCAGTTCTGATAAAGACGCCATATTGTTTCCCCCCTGTTTGGATTAACGCAGCTTTGATTATGTATGGCTTAAATATAAAATCAATTTCATATTTAACTTCTAAATACAAACTTGCGTCATGTCATGTTGATTCTGTTTGATTCGATGCTTATATCACGTTAGTAACAGTAGTCAATCAATAGTAACAAATAAAATGCCGGAACAATAAAATCCCGGCATTTATAATAGTATGGTTTGTTTTCAATTCCTTAATTGACATAACCGCTTCCAATGGCAGTAAAAGGGAGCTTGAGGCCCAACTCGGGAACCTGCTTTGAGATCCAGGCGGTAAAAGTGTTGCTGTTCGGGCCCGGAAAGACTTTGTAGGTGTCGGGCCAGGGATAGCTTTTGGCTGCCTGATCAACAGAAGCAATCAGCTTGTCTACTCCTTCACCCCGGAAATCCTTCAGCAGCTGTGGGCGCTCCCCGAACCAGTAGCGATCGGGCAGGTCTCTTTCAATCCGCACAACCGGCAGCCCCCTGTGCTGGCGCCAGCCGATGACTTCGTAGACTGTATAGGATGTGCTGTTGGTCGGTTTAGCGGCGACCCAGGTATGAATGGCGAACCAGCCGCGCCAGCCCCAGGCGCGGGCTCCGTAAACCTGCAGTACGGCTTCCCGGCTGGCGGCGGGGTCCGGAGCGATTCCTGCTCCCTGGCGGCTGGCAGTGCGCCAGTCTTTGGTGGAACAGCCGGTCAGGCCGGCAAGTATCAGTGAGATAAACAGTAATTTTCGCATGGCAGTCATCTGTCCAGGTCGTTTGTCATGCCGCTGGAATCGGGGTGTTGTGGGGTTATGGCAAAAGGATCTCATCACCGGCAGGGGATGATGTTCCATGTTTCTGAGCTGTTATCATAAACTATTCTGGCCCGTTTGTCCTGCAACTGCCCCATTACCTGGTCAACCTTCTCATCCAGCGAGCAATCCGAGTCTCCCAGTTCGCTCCACTCGCGTGTCACAAACTCCTCGATCATCCGCCGCAGGGTCTCCGGATTGATCCGTTCGATCGGGATATCTAAAGATTCTTCGCTCATTTTACGCCCGCCTGCCCGATCCAGGCTGCCCCGAAAACACCGGCGGAATCGCCCAGTTGGTTCTTCAGAATAGGGGTCTGCAGGTGGTCATGGAAGGCGTAGCGCCGCACCTGCTCCAATCCTGTGCTGTAGAGTTCATCGATATTGGAAAGTCCGCCGCCCAGTACAACTGCATCCGGATCAAGGATCGAGATCACTCCTCCCAGACAGCGGCCGAAATCGTCCAGAAAATGGTCAAAGGTTGACCGGCAGCGCGGTTCGCCAGCGCGGGCCTGCCGGACTATTTCATCCATGCCCAGCCGTTGTCCGTACTCCCGAAAAAACGCTGCTTCGACACCAGATCCGCTGATCAGGGTTTCCACGCAACCGCGCTTGCCGCAGTAACATTCCGCGCCGTCGCGATCCATGGAGAGATGCCCCCATTCACCGGCGATCCGGTGCGGTCCTTCACGCACCGCGCCGTCGATGCAGATTCCTCCGCCGCAACCGGTTCCCATGATGACACCAAAGACCAGGCCGTAGTCGCGCCCCGCACCAAATCGGCACTCAGCCAGGGTAAAGCAATCGGCGTCGTTGCGGAGCTGAACCGGACAGCCGGTCAGGCGTTCCATGTCAGCCTGCAAAGGGTGGCCGATCAGGCAGGTCGAGTTGGCGTTGCGCACCAATCCGGTGCCGGAATCAATCGAACCGGGTATGCCGATGCCTACTGTGTAAGAAACACCGGGCGGGAGTTGACCAGCCGATTCGCGGATCATCTCCGTAACCAGCGTCAGCACAGCTTCATATCCATCATCGCGGGGCGTCGGCCGGCGCTGCCGCCAGATGACAGCACCATCCGGAGCCAACAGGATTGCTTCGGTCTTGGTGCCGCCCAGGTCGATGCCGATAGCGGCCGTATTTAAATTGGAAGTGTTGCAAGTAGGCATAATCACCACTCCGTAATTGTTTCAGCCATTTTGCTGTTGATGGAGCCGGTTGGTCAAGGGTTATGGTGGCGAGCTGGAAAGTATGCGGGTCAACCGGTTTTTAATTCTATTTTTGAAAACAACGTATT